>MDSV01089145.1_pt1 | contig 29127 bp, 25 predicted proteins | sample 810851 | NCBI WGS metagenome assembly MDSV01 (sample SAMN05326640, study PRJNA326480) | marine metagenome | isolation source: seawater | place: Atlantic Ocean: North East | collected 2012 | reverse complement strand
TGCTGCATTAAAAAAAGATTTGGGCAAACCTGCTGCTGAAATATGGTTGGCTGAAATCTACATCGTACTAGATGAACTAAATACCGTTATCAAAAACTTACAGTTTTGGGCAAAACCCAAACGCATTAAAGGAAAATGGTTGAACACCCCTAGCAAGGATTGGATCGTTCCAGAGCCTTTTGGCGTTACGCTTCACATTGCACCCTGGAATTACCCATTTCAATTGGCACTAAACTCTCTTATTGGCGCAGTGGCAGCTGGCAATACGGTTGTTCTAAAACCTTCGGAACACGCACCACATACCGCTGCTGTAATTGAAAAAATCATCACAGCCGTTTTCCCTGAGGCATGGGTAACTGTAGTGCAAGGCGGTCCAGAAACAGCAGAAAATTTATTGCAATTACGATGGGATTATATCTTTTTTACAGGGGGCGTTCGCGTTGGAAAACTCGTAGCCCAAGCAGCAGCAGCACACCTCACGCCCACCACACTCGAATTGGGTGGTAAAAACCCTTGTATTGTAGATCAAACCGCAAACATCAAGGTAAGTGCAAGACGTATTGCTTGGGGCAAATACATGAACTGTGGTCAAATATGCATGTCACCAGACTACTTGCTTGTTCACAAAAGCAAGTACGAAGCATTGCTCACGGCCCTTAAAAGTGAAATTGTGCGCATGTATGGCGACAATCCCAAAACATCGGAAGACTATGCCCGTTTAGTGCACGAAAAACACGCTACTGCTATGGTAAATTTACTAGATGGGCAAGACATCCTCTACGGCGGAGAACACGATGTACAAAACCGTTATGTGGCACCTACGATCGTTGCAGTTGACCATTTGGAAAATAAAATCATGCAAGATGAAATTTTTGGACCTATCCTACCCATATTGACCTATGAAGACGAAACTGAAATAGACCGCATCATACGGCATTACGACAAGCCCCTATCGTTCTACGTTTTCTCTGAACGAAAAAAGTGGGCAAATAAACTAATGAAAAAACACAGTTATGGCGGCGGAATGATCAACGATGTAATCGTGTATTTCACCAACCAACGACTGCCATTTGGAGGCATAGGCAACAGCGGTGTGGGCAGCTATCACGGCAAGTATTCTTTTGATACGTTTACGCACCTAAAATCTTATGTGGCACGCCCCACTTGGTTTGATCCCATTCAGCGCTATGCGCCCTATGGCAAGTCGTTTCCCGTACTGCAAAAAATACTGCGCCTTTTTAGCTAACCCAACCAACCTTCTCTGTCTAAACTGCGGTACTGTATGGCTTCGGCTATATGTGCATCGGCGATGGCGTCCGAACCCGCTAAATCAGCAATGGTTCGGGAAACCTTAAGAATACGGTCGTATGCCCGGGCAGAAAGTCGCAGCCTGTCCATGGCGGTTTTTAGCAGTGTCAACGAATCTTTTGACAGCTGGCAGTATTTCCTTATTTGTTGGGCATCGATGCCGAAGACAGCACTTCCAAAAATTTGGGTAAGCATTCAAGTAGGTTTTTTATAAAATTACAAAAAAATATTTGCGTTCTTTGCAATCATGGAACAACACGATTTTAGGGCAATTTGCGGACAGTTTGCCACGGGTATTACGGTAATCACCACCACACACAACGGCAAACCCTATGGCTTCACAGCAAATTCCTTTACATCTGTTTCACTGGAGCCAGCGATTGTGTTGTTTTGCTTAAAAACCGCATCGGAAACCAATGCTGCTTTTCAAGCCAGCAAGACCTTTGCTATAAATATCTTATCTGAAAAACAAGAGGCCGTTTCCAATGCTTTTGCGTCTTCCAAAAACAGTCAGGAAGCACGCTTTGATCAGGTCGAACTGCTGCCCAATTCCGCTCTCGTAATTAAAGGAGGGCTTGGTTATTTGGTAGGTGATATTATCAACCATGGGGAGGTCGGCGACCATATTGTCTATTACGGACAGGTTGTGGATGGAAAACGATTTGAAGGCAACCCCCTACTCTATGCCAAAGGCGGGTACCAACGGTTGGGGTGATTGGTTCTTCTTTAAAATTTAACACTGGCACGCGTCACAGACGCGCGCCAGCGGACCTCTTTTATGCTTTTAAATCACCTAACTTCATAAAGCTTATAAAACCAAAAAGCAATGGAGTTATCGTATTGTAAATCACTCAAACCCAAAGGCAGGTGCTAGTTTTTCAGAACCCGCAGCAGCTATTCCCGCTTTAAGCCAAGCCAAATAAGTGGCCTTGTCGGTGTACTGAATAGGTGGGTTTAAAATGGTTCCATTAGGTTGCAGCAAAACATAATAGGGCTGCGAAACCGATTTAAAATTAATGGCCTGAAAGGCAGACCACTGTTGCCCTACCGTTTCCAACACACGGCTGCTGCCATCGGCATAAGTAATTGTTTGCTGTTCGGCTTCGGGCAACGGTTTGCGATCATCCACATAAAGGGAAATCACCACTACCGCGTCACGTAACAACGTATACACCTCTGGCTGGGTCCAAATGTTTTCTTCCACCTTCCGGCAGTTCACACAGGCCCAACCCGTAAAATCCAGTAATATGGGCTTTTGCTGCTCCATGGCAACTGCCCTACCCGTTTCGTAATCCTTATAGCAATCCAAATTTAGGGGACAGTCAGATTCCGTTGGGTAAACGGAATAAAATGCCGGTGGTGGAAAACCACTTAAGGCGCGTAATGGCGTCTGTTGGTTGGGTACCAATCCTTGCGCCAAATACGCAACAAACAAGACCACCAAAACCCCCAAAACTTTTTGCTTAACGCCGCTCTTTTTGGGCTTGGGATGCATAAATCCAAAACCACCAAACAGGTAAACAGCCCACAATAGCAATATCAACATCCAGATTCCGATAAATAACTCTCTCGGAAGTATGCCCCAACCCTGTACCATATCGGCATTGGATAAAAACTTTAGGGCCAAGGCGAGTTCGACAAAACCAAGCGACACCTTCACATGTTGCAACCACCCGCCCGATTTGGGCAGTTTGCTCAGGACATTCGGAAAGAAAGACAACACCCCAAAAGGCAACGCCAAGGCCGTTCCAAAACCTACCATACCAGCGGTAAGCTGCATGGCACCCCCATCAGCGGTAAGCGAACCTACAAGCAAGGAACCCAGAATAGGCCCCGTACAAGAAAAGGAAACCACGGCAAGCGTCAGTGCCATAAAAAAGATGCCTAAATAAGACGAGCGTGTGGCAGCGGCATCTGATTTTGCAGACCATTTTGCGGGAAGTGTTAAGTCAAACAATCCAAAAAAGGAAAGCGCAAACAGCAGAAACACCGCAAAGAAAATCAAATTGAGCACCACATTGGTAGCAATGGCATTCAACACTTCTGGTCGCAGTTGGTCTAAAAAGTGAAAAGGCAAACTCAACAGCGCATAAATCCCAACAATGGAAAAGGCATACGAAAGCGAACGCCTAATGCCCACCGCACGACTCACACTGCTTTTGGAGAAATAGGAAACCGTTAGCGGAATGAGCGGAAACACACAAGGGGTTAGCAGTGCTAGAAACCCACCCAAAAGACCCAAGACAAAAATACGCCACCAAGATGCCTTGACATTGGGGCCAGAAGCTTCCAGTAGTTCGGTGTTTTTAAGGTCTAATTTTAGATTGTTGTCGGCTAACTGCACATCCGTCAGGTCGCGTTCAACCGCATTGACCAAAGACCCATCGGTGGGAATAGCCAAAGGCGCTTCTCTAAAGATGCAGAGCGCATCGTCACAGGCCTGATACTCAATACGTAATTCGATGGTAGTCTCTTCGTTAGATACCGACTGTACCCACATCAACTCTTTGGTGTAATAGGCCAAATCCATTTCAAAAATAACATCGTAGCCCGTTTTGGGTTTACTGCCTTCTAATGCACCCACGACCGTTGCGTTTTTCCAGAGCAACACCGTAGGTAAAGGACCTCCGTCTGGAAGGCTTACATCATACAACTTCCAGTTGTCCTGAATATTTGCTTTAAGGATTACATCATAGGTGTTGGTGTCGGTTTGTCGTGCTTGCGCACTCCATTTGACGGGATCTTGCCCCCACGTGAAGCTTAGGCAACAAAAAAGAAAAAGGAAATGTCTCATACAAGTTGAATTTGGAGCGTAGTTGTATTGGCTACGGCCTCAAATTTACGATTTATTCGTTTGCCAACCAACCAAACAATATTGTCTCCGGAACACAGCAGCCATTGTTGTTTTTTGTCTAGCGAAGACATTTTTTCGTCTTTGAAAAACTTTGCCACTTTTTTCTTACCTGTCATCCCCGATGGATAAAATACATCGCCACTTCTCCAACGACGCAATATCAAAGGGAAATCCAATTTTTCCTTGTCCAAAAAAGCGCATTTAGCCGTGGGTTGGGATACAATGACATCCGCTGAAATCTTTAGTTTGATGGGGGTTTCTATGCCCTCCTCCGGCACCAAAAAATAGTCTTGCTCAGTTGCAGCAGTTGCTGCTATGGGCATCAAAATCAGGTGATTGCGTTCGCGCGTTAACATATATTTTTCGCCAGTGCATTTTTTTCCCGTATGGGTATTCAGCAGTTTTTCTACTTCTTTGACATCAAAGCCATAAGGTGAAAACAGATGGTGAAGCCAAAAGCTTTTTGGGTGCAATCCGTCAATAGACGAAAAAGGGATTCTTAAGGCTTCTCCGTGCTGCTTCCAATCCGTTTTAATGTGTTGCAGTTGCGACTGTATGCCTTCAAAGGCATCCCGCAAATGTTGCATACTGGTCAGTGTATTGGTAGCTGCATCAGGTGACAACTCCATAAAAGACGGTAGTAATTTATGCCGAATGGCGTTGCGCAAATATTGGGTAGAACTGTTGGAAACATCCTCGCGCCAGTTTAGTTTTTGGGCTTTTGCATAAGCCAAAATTTCATCTTTTCGAAAGGGCAAAAGCGGACGCACCAAAGTGCCCCTTTTTCCATGTATTCCTCCCAAGCCTTCTAGACCACTTCCTCTGGTTAGGCGCATAAATAACGTTTCCAATTGATCGTCTGCGTGGTGGGCTGTCAAGAGCGTATCGTAAGCATTGCTTTCAAGCACTTCCTCAAACCACTGATAGCGTAAGTCACGTGCTTTTTCTTGAATACCCGATGCAGCGGGAGCTATGGGTGCTTGTGTTACATGACAAGCTACATCAAGAGAAGCTGCCAAGTCACGAACCAACTGCTCATCGGCATCGCTATCCGCCCCACGTAAGGCATAATTCACGTGCGCAATGCCAAAATCAATTTGTAGTGTGTGTAACAAATGTGCCAACACCACACTGTCCACACCCCCGCTAACTCCTAGCAAAAAGCGATGCTTATTTGGTGTGCCCAAAAGGGAAACGATATGGTCGCTAAACCTTTGTACCATGGATATTGGGAATTGTTTTTTTGTTTGCCAAAACACGCTTAATGGCTTTGACTTTGAGTTGGCATTCGTCGTATTCTTTTGATGGATCGGCAGCTGCGGTGAGTGCGCTCCCCACATGCGTGGACAGGTATTTTGAAGCCGCATCATAAACCAAACTGCGGATTACCACATTAAAATCAAAATCGCCATTGGGAGCAAAATAGCCCACTGCCCCACTATACAGCCCACGTTGTCCGTGTTCGTATTGATTGATAAATTCCATGGCACGTTGCTTGGGTGCGCCGGTCATGCTGCCCATAGGAAAGCAGGCATTGATGACGTCTAAAGAAGTAAAGGCGGAGTCGCACTGGGCCTTAACGGTTGAAATCATTTGATGCACCTGTGCAAATGGATAAACCGCACATTGCTCGCTAACTGCAACAGAGCCTTTTTGGGCAATCCTAGAAAGATCGTTGCGAACCAGGTCTGTTATCATGATGTTTTCAGCGCGTTCTTTAGCATCAAGCTTTAGCGCCTCGGCTACCGATTTATCTATAACAGCATCCTCATGTCTTGCGGCAGTTCCTTTAATGGGCTGGGACATAAGTGCATCGCCTCGGCGTTGTAAAAACCGTTCGGGCGAGGCAGACATCAAATAGGTATTGTCAAAAGAAAGAAAGGCAGAAAAGGGTGTCTTGCCAATGCGATTTAATGCATTGAACAAGGCCATGGGCGAAACATCTACCTCATCGGCATACCACTCCATACAGTAGTTTACTTCATAAATATCCCCACGCATGATATGCTGCTTGAGTGCACTTGCATGCTGCAAATAGATATCCTTGCTGATGCGCGGCGACAAATCAATGGTTGTCAAAGAGGCTTCCGTTCTTGTTGTGCTTTTTGTGATGCACGCAAAGTCAACGGCTGGATTATCCGATTCTAAATAAAGTGCCGTGAGTAAATCGCCTTTGAGCAACCATATTTTTTTGGGTTTAAAGAATTGAAGTTGTGGCACAGACAAAAAAGAGGGGTTGGTGGGCGTTACGTGCTCCCAAGCTGCATTGTATTCGTAACTAAAAAAACCAAAGAGCCAGTCGGTACCCAATGCGGTTTGCAACGCCTTTTCGGACGTATGCCATGGGTTTTCTTCAAATGTTTCAAGGGCAAGAAGGGCATCGTAATCGTTGTTTTGATGGGGATAATCGTTGGAGTCATACCACGCAACAGGCGAAAAACCACCAGCCCAGTGCAAGAGCTGCGCCTTGATGTTAGGATAGTTTTTTACGTTAAAGTCTGTTTTTGAGCGTGTTACCAACTTTTGCTTCACTTATGAAACAAAATTACTTAATTAATGGCGATAGCATCATCGCTTTAAAAAAAAATATATATTTGCATTGTGATTGTAAATAACGTTTCACGTAACTCCTTCTCCCCGCGCGCTCGTCGCCCCTTGGGGTAATTCACGATATATGAAACTTAGGTGTGTCCGGTTTCCCTCTCCGTTTTTTTTTCAGTCTAATTTTTTTCTTTTCAATCCAGTAACATGGAAATTCAAGTAGCTAAACGCATACACGTCACGTATGCCACCATCATTTCGGAAACCATATCCAGTTCAGCACAAGTGCGTGGGACAGGAATTGCACGTCGAACACCCGAATATATTCAACAAAAAATTGAATCTGGTAATGCCATCATTGCGCTAGATGGAGATACCTTTGCGGGTTTCTGCTATATAGAAGCATGGGGACATGAAAAGTACGTAGCCCATTCAGGACTAATTGTTGATCCGCATTACAGAGGTATTGGTCTTGCGAAAAAAATCAAAACGAAAATTTTCAACTACACCAAAGAAAAGTATCCAGGGGCCAAGATATTTGGAATCACCACAGGACTTCCAGTTATGAAAATCAATTATGACTTGGGCTACAAGCCTGTTACTTTTTCTGAACTAACAGACGACCCTGCCTTTTGGAAGGGATGTCAAACCTGTAAAAATTATGACGTACTTACACGCACCAAGCAAAGTATGTGTTTGTGCACCGGGATGTTGTACGATCCTGCTTCAAAAAACAGCAACGGTTTTGTTGGAAGGTTACAGTCATTTAAAAAAGCATTTAAACGAGATAAAAAATGAACAAAAAATTAGTTTTAGCATACAGCGGAGGTTTGGATACTTCCTATTGCGTCAAGTCGCTGAGCGAAGCGGGCTATGAAGTACATGCCGTAAGCGTAAATACGGGTGGTTTTGATGCCGCAGAAGTTTCAGCTTTAGAATCCAAAGCCTTGACTTTGGGTGCAACATCATACACAAGCATCGAAGCCGTAGAGACGTTCTATGAAGACATCGTCAAATACCTCATTTTTGGAAACGTCCTCAAAAACAACACCTACCCCCTTTCGGTAAGTGCCGAACGTGTAACCCAAGCGGTAGCCATCGTTGATCACGCCAAAAAGATTGGCGCAACAGCGATTGCGCACGGAAGCACGGGCGCTGGAAACGATCAAGTACGCTTTGATTTGATCTTCCAAACACGGGCGCCGCAGATTGAAATCATCACACCCATCAGAGACCAAAAACTTTCAAGAGAAGACGAAATCACCTATCTAAAAGAACACGGCGTGGATTGGTCTTGGGAAAAAGCACAATATTCCATCAACAAAGGCTTGTGGGGAACATCTGTTGGCGGTAGCGAAACCTTAAAATCTCGTGAACCCTTGCCCGATAGCGCATACCCTAGCGATTGCACAAAAACGGCAGCAGAAAAAATTTCCTTGCATTTTGACAAAGGGGAATTGGTCGGAATTAACGATACCCCCTACAGCCCTGTTGAAGCCATTCAGCAATTACAAACACGTGCGGGTGCATTTGCCATTGGCAGAGACATTCATGTGGGCGATACCATTATCGGCATTAAAGGACGTGTGGGCTTTGAAGCCGCTGCAGCTTTGGTGAGCATCAAGGCGCATCAGCTGCTGGAAAAGCATACGCTAAGCAAATGGCAATTGCACCACAAAGATTATATCGGGTCATACTACGGCATGATGCTCCACGAAGGACAATACCTAGACCCCGTGATGCGTGATTTCGAAGCCTTGCTTACAAGCAGTCAGCGAACCGTTACGGGAACTGTATTTGTGACGCTTCATCCCTACCGATTCACACTTGACGGAATCGAGTCTAAATTTGATTTGATGGACAATTCGTTTGGGACGTATGGCGAAGCCAATGAAGCCTGGAGCGCAGACGAAGCAAAAGGATTTATCAAACTATCGGCCAATGCCGTAAAAATTTATCAGCATGTCAATAAATAACATAAGCGTAGGCGTTGTGGGCGGCGCAGGATATACAGGAGGTGAACTCTTGCGATTGTTGGTGCTGCATCCCAATGTAAACATCGACTTTATATACAGCACTACCAGAGCAGGAAAAGCCGTTTCCGAAACTCATACAGATTTAATGGGCGTATTGGACATGCCCTTTTCGGCAGCGCTAAATCAAGAAGTAGATGTGTTGTTTCTTTGCCTTGGACATGGTAATTCAGCCGCTTTTTTACACGATAATGCGGTAAACGACAACACCAAAATCATTGATTTAAGCAACGATTTTAGGCTTAAAGACGACCACGATTTTATGGGGCGTTCTTATGTGTATGGGCTAACTGAAGTAAACAAAGAAAAAATAAAATCAGCACAAGCGATTGCCAACCCAGGCTGCTTTGCTACTGCCATTCAATTGGCGTTGTTGCCACTGGCGGGAACTAAAAAGCTGACCCAAGACGTGCACATAAATGCAATTACGGGTAGTACGGGCGCAGGTGCTGTTCCTTCAGCGACCAGTCATTTTAGCTGGCGAAACAACAATGTGTCTTACTACAAACCATTTGTGCATCAGCACTTGGGTGAAATAGGCGAAACCATCGCACAAGAACAAGGCAGCAATGCCAAGCTGCATTTTTTACCCATACGAGGAAATTTCACCCGAGGGATATTTGCTACAGCCTATACCTCATTTGACGGAAGCCTGGAAGATGCCTTTGCCATTTTTGAGGGTTACTACAAAGACTGCCCGTTTACGTTTGTTAGCCGTGCGCAACTGGCACTCAAACAAGTGGTCAACACAAACAGGTGTTTGGTACACCTGCATTTGCACGAAGGGCAATTGCTGGTAACCAGCATCATTGACAACTTATTGAAAGGAGCATCGGGGCAGGCCATAGAAAACATGAACCTTATGTTTGGATTAGAACAAACAACAGGACTACATTTAAAATCAACATCTTTTTAATTATGAAAATAGCCATACTAGGAGCCGGAAACTTAGGACTAAGCATTGGACGAGGGCTTATCACCAACAACAGCCTGACGCAGTTGTATCTTACAAGACGTTCTGTTGAGAGCATTGCCTCTTGGACAGAATATGCCAATACCTATGTAACCGCTGACAACAAAAAAGCCGTGCAAGAATCGGACATCATTATCCTTGCCGTACAGCCAAGACAACTCAGTGGACTGCTCGAAGAAATAAAAGATTTGCTTCATGAAAATCACGTGTTGATGTCAACGGTAACCGGTTTTTCTATCGCCAAAATGGAGGAGGTTGTTGGTCACGACGTATTTATTATCCGCTCCATGCCCAATACTGCCATATCGGTTGGAAAATCGATGACCTGTCTTTGTGCCAACAAAAAGGGTACTGAACGCCTACCCATAGCCGAAGCCATTTTCAATGGATTGGGAACGAGCATTGTTATTGAAGAACAGCACATGCGTGCAGCAACTGTTATCTGTGCGTCGGGAATTGCCTTTTGGATGCGCTTAATTCGCGCCACAACACAAGGAGGCGTACAGCTTGGTTTTGACGCTGATGAAGCCATGAAAATGTCGATGCACACTGCCATGGGCGCAGCTTCATTACTTATTGAAACGGGGGCGCATCCAGAAGAAGAAATCGATAAAGTAACCACGCCCAGAGGTTGCACCATTGAGGGACTAAACGAAATGGAGCACCAAGGACTGAGTTCGTCGTTGATACAAGGAATTGTGTCTTCTTTTAAAAAGATTAACGAAATAGCACAAGACTAACTATGCCATTATTTGATGTATATCCACTTTATGACGTAACACCCGTTAAAGCCAAAGGGGTATATGTCTATGGCGCCGACAGGAAGAAGTATTTAGACTTATACGGCGGTCATGCGGTAATCAGTATAGGACACCAAAACTCGGCGTACAACCGACGACTTAAGAAACAAATTTCTAAAATTGGCTTTTACTCCAATGCCATTCAGAACCCGTTGCAAACGCAACTGGCAGATGAAATTGAAGCACAGTCAGGGTGTGAGGGCTATCAACTGTTTATGTGTAGTTCGGGAGCAGAAGCCAATGAAAACGCACTTAAGCTCGCCTCTTTCCATACGGGCAAGTCAAAAATAGTGGCTTTTAAAAATGCCTTTCACGGCAGAACAAGTGCTGCTGTTGCCGCAACAGATACGCCTAAGATTATTGCACCGCTCAATGCGCAGCAAGAAGTTATATTTCTTGAGTTTGGCGACGAAAAAGGGCTGGCAGAAACCTTGTCAAAAGGAGATATCTGTGCCGTTATTATCGAAGCCATTCAAGGGGTTGGCGGTTTGGATATGCCTACTGAAAAATTCATGAAACAGGTGGAAAAAAGCTGTCGTGAGACCGCTACCTGTCTTATTGCAGACGAGGTACAATCTGGTTTTGGCCGTTCGGGCAAATTCTTTGCCTTTCAACACTACGGCATTACACCCGATATTATTTCCATGGCCAAAGGCATGGGCAACGGATTTCCTGTAGGTGGCATTTTGGCACATCCCGGCATCAAGCCTTGGTATGGCATGCTAGGAACAACATTTGGCGGAAACCACTTGGCCTGTCAGGCAAGTCTGGCGGTTTTGGAAGTATTGAAGAAAAAGAAGTTAATGGAGTACGCCACCCAACTGGGCGAGGCTTTTATCGAGAGAGCCAAACGTATTCCCGAGATAAAAAAGGTAAAAGGGCGTGGACTGATGCTCGGATTGGAATTTGACTTTGAAGTAGGCGAGCTACGCAAAAAACTCATTTACGAACACCGCATATTTACCGGAGGGAGCAGCAACAAAAAGTTATTGCGGATTTTACCTCCACTCACCGTGCAGCAAAAACATCTTGACCAGTTTTTTACTGCCTTAGAACATATATTATGAAACAATTTTTAACGCTTAATGACCTTCAAAATTTTGATGCGCAAGTAGCCCTTGCCAAAGAAATCAAAGCAAATCCGTATCAATACGAGGAACTAGGCAAACGCAAAACCCTCGGGCTGTTATTCTTTAATCCTAGCTTACGAACAAGATTGAGTACGCAAAAAGCAGGTCGTTTGTTGGGTATGGATGTAATGGTGATGAATTTCAGCAACGAGGCTTGGGCCATTGAATACGAAGACAAAACCATTATGGAAGGCTTGCGCTCAGAGCACGTAAAGGAAGCTACACAGGTGGTTTCACAGTATTGCGATGTGGTGGGCATCCGTGCCTTTGCCACGCTGACGGACAAAGAAAAAGATGAATCGGAGCAAGTGTTAAAGAAGTTTATCCAATACGCCAGCGTTCCCATCCTAAATATGGAAAGTGCCACTGCGCATCCCCTACAGGCATTGGCCGATGCCCTAACCCTAACGGAGTTGTCTTTGCCCAAAAAACCAAAGGTAGTATTGACATGGGCACCGCATCCAAAAGCATTGCCCCACGCGGTAGGCAATTCATTTGCTCGCATGATGGAACACCAAGATGCAGACTTTGTTATCGCCAATCCGGAAGGCTATGACTTGGATCCACGCATTACTAAGGATATTCCTGTGGTACACAACCAAGCCGAAGCACTCAAAGGTGCCGACGTGGTTTATGCCAAAAACTGGAGTTCCTATGATTCGTATGGACAGATTCTACGTACGGACAACGAATGGATGCTAACACCAGAAAAAATGGCAGCGACCAACAACGCAGCCTTTATGCACTGCCTGCCCATTCGAAGAAATGTGGTGGTATCTGATGGTGTGTTGGACAGTCCAAATTCCAAAGTAATAGAGCAAGCCAACAACAGAACCTTTGTTGCTGCTGCGGTATTAAAAACATTGCTGTCGTGAAAACTGCGCTACATATCCTAAAAGTTGGGGGCCATTTGGTCAACGATGCTGCTGCGCTGCAAGAAGTTCTTGCTGCATTTGCTGGGTTGGACGGCGCCAAACTCTTGGTGCACGGCGGTGGCAGACATGCGACGGCACTTGCCAAGCAATTAGGGATATCGCCCAAAATGGTAAACGGGAGACGCATTACAGATGCCGCCATGCTGGAAGTAGCCGTGATGAGCTATGCGGGGCTATCAAATAAAAAAATTGTGGCACAACTGCAAAAGCAGGGCGTGAATGCTGTTGGGCTAACAGGTGCTGACGGGAATTGCATTGAAGCAGTAAAACGACCCGTAACCGATATCGACTACGGCTTTGCAGGTGATATTACACAAATAAATACGGAGGTATTTGCCGCATTGACATCACAAGATTTTGTTCCAGTACTTTGTGCAATTACACACGACAAAAACGGACAACTGCTCAATACCAATGCAGACACCATAGCGGCGCAAATAGCCATGGCCATGCAGGTGGAATATGACGTTACGCTCTTCTATTGCTTTGAGCATGCGGGCGTACTAAAAGACATCCACAAACCTGAGGACGTTATTGCTGAATTGTCCAAAGAAACAACCGAAACCTATATTGCGGAAGGGGTCATCCATCAGGGAATGGTACCCAAGTTGCACAACGGCTTTGACGCACTCCAAAATGGCGTTAAAAAAGTAATCATCAGCAATGTTGCCGCACTTTCAAATATAAATGCACCCAAAACCACATTGATATGAGTCGAATCGAAGAACTGCAACAAGAGGCAATTCAATTGCTTCAAGACCTCATCAACACCCCTTCGCTTTCAAGTGAGGAAGACCAAACGGCTGCCATCATTAAGCAGTGGTTAGCGAAACATGTCGTTAGCTGTCAACAGCAACAAAACAACGTCTATGCCGTAAACAAACACGAAGACCCATCAAAACCGTATCTGTTGCTTAACTCGCATCACGATACCGTTTTGCCAAATTCGGGCTATACCCGTGATCCCTATAAAGCTGCTATTGAAAATGGAAAATTATACGGTTTGGGCAGTAATGATGCCGGTGGTGCTTTGGTCTGCCTGTTGGCCACTTTTGTGTATTTCTACGAACAAGAGGACATGGCATATAACCTGGTTGTTGCCGCCACAGCGGAAGAAGAAACCTCTGGCGATCATGGACTGAACAGCTTATTGAAAACCTTACCGAATATAGACACCGCCATAGTGGGCGAACCCACACAAATGCATCTGGCTGTGGCAGAAAAAGGATTGGTGGTTTTTGATGCTACCATTTCGGGTACGGCAAGTCATGCTGCCCATCCAAATGAGGACAACCCCATTTACAAAATTGGTGCGGTGATAGATTGGTTTCAACAACTGAAATTTGACCGTGTTTCTGATGCCCTTGGTCCCGTAAAGCTAACGGTTACCCAAGTAAATGCAGGCAAACAACACAATGCCGTTCCTGCTGATGTAGCCTTGGTAATAGATGTTCGGGTAAATGATTTGTACACCAATCAAGAAATCGAAGCCATACTGCAAGAGGCTCCTTGTACGATTAAAGCGCGTTCGTTGCGATTGGGCTCCTCGTCCATTCCTATGGAACATGCATTGGTTCAGGCCGGTATTTCCGCTGGTAGAAATACCTATGGCTCTCCTACCCTTTCGGATCAGGCGGCCTTGAGTTGTCACTCCCTAAAACTAGGGCCTGGCGATTCGCTGCGTTCGCATACGGCAGATGAATTTATTTATGTAAAAGAGATTGAAGAAGCAATCCCGTTGTATATTTCCATATTAAAACAAGCATTATGAAGCTTTGGCAGAAAAAAAAGACAAGCGTTACCAAACAAGTTGACCGATTTACCGTGGGTGCTGACAGGCTTTGGGACGTACGCCTAGCGCCCTATGACGTACTGGCATCCAAGGCCCATGCGCAAATGTTGGCAGGTGTTGGATTGCTTACAGGTGCAGAGGCCAAACAGCTGTGCAGTGAATTGGACAATATCATGACGTTGGTATCGCAAGAAAGTTTTGTCATTGAAGATGATTTTGAAGACATCCACTCCAAGATTGAATTTTTACTGACAGAGCGATTGGGCGATGTGGGTAAAAAAATACACACCGCTCGTTCGAGAAACGACCAAGTACTCACCGCCATGCAGTTGCTGCTTAAAGACGAACTAAGCGAGATTAAGACGCTTACAAAAGATTTGTTTGATACATGGATGGGATTGGCGGAGACCCACAAAGACGTATTACTACCGGGCTATACGCACCTGCAAGTGGCCATGCCCTCGTCCTTTGGCTTGTGGTTTTCGGCCTATGCGGAATCGTTGATAGATGATGTGGTACTGCTGAATGCTGCGCACACCATTTGTGACCAAAACCCCTTGGGCAGTGCTGCGGGTTACGGCAGTTCTTTTCCTATTGATCGTGCGCATACAACCCATTCGCTTGGCTTTGGAGCGCTTAAGGTAAACGCTGTCGCTGCTCAGATGGGAAGAGGCAAAACAGAACGCATCACCGCCAATGCAATGGGATCACTGGCAGCTACATTAGGCAGATTTTCGATGGATGTGTGCCTGTATATGAGTCAAAATTTTGATTTTATTTCCTTCCCAGACCACCTGACCACAGGGTCTAGTATCATGCCGCACAAAAAGAACCCCGATATTTTTGAGTTAATAAGAGGGAAATGTGCTTTGATTCAAGGCTTAGGCAATGATTTTGCGCTGCTTGGTCAAAACCTACCCAGTGGCTATCACCGAGAAATGCAGTTGTTTAAAGGCAGAATACTCGAAGGCATCGATGAACTTAAAGACTGCCTGACTATGCTAAATAGCACCATAAAAGAAGTGCAGGTGCGCAAAGAAATCATGGCGGATGCCAAATACGCCTATGCCTTTACGGTTGATGCGCTAAACGAATTGGTGCAGCAAGGGATTCCGTTTAGAGATGCCTACAAGCAGGTTGGGTTAAAGGTGGAAGAAGGTACTTTTGAAGCACCCGAAAAAGTGGAGCATACCCATATTGGTAGCTTGGGAAACTTGGCGCTGGATAAGATTCAAGAGAAGTTTGACAAGCAATTTTAAGGATTCTATTGATCGTTAAAATGTGCGCGCAGACATTCTAGTTGAATGGATTGCGCTAGCCTTGTTTATTCCTTTAATAGTTTGACATTTCCTTTTCCAGAAGCTGTTAGGATCTCTGCAATGTAAATGCCGTTTGCCAAATGTGCTATATCAACGGTTGTTGAATCGCTGCTAGTAAAGAGACTCATAACCGCCTTGCCAACAATATTATACACTTTGGTTTCGTTTTTCAACGCCTTTTAAATCCTTTTGCTGTAGCCAAGCTACACGTGCAAGGCACGGTCTTCGGTAGCGGCAAGTGCGGCTTCCTTAATGGCCTCGGCATAGGTGGGATGCGCATGGCTCATACGGGCCAAATCCTCGGCGGAAGCACGGAATTCCATGGCCGTAACCGCTTCGGTTATCAAGTCGGCAGCCCGCGCACCTATCATGTGTGCGCCCAAAATTTCATCCGTGTCGGCATGGGCTAAGATTTTAATAAATCCGTCTGTGTCCATACTGGCTCTCGATCGTCCTAAGGCACGCATGGGAAACTGCCCCTTTTTATAGGCAATACCAGCAGCCTTAAGCTCCTCCTCTGTTTTGCCAACAGCAGCCACTTCGGGCCAGGTATAAATCACGTTTGGAATAAGGTTATAATCGATATGCGGTTTTTGACCTGCAATAAACTCCGCAACCATAACGCCTTCTTCCTCGGCCTTGTGTGCCAACATGGCGCCACGCACCACATCGCCTATGGCGTAGATGTTAGCCGCAGCTGTTTGGAGTTGGGCGTTTACTTCAACTTGTCCCCTGTCGTTAAGTACAACGCCAGCCGCTTCGGCATTGAGCCCAGCTGTATAGGCCCTGCGCCCCACAGACACCAAACAATAGTCGCCTTCAAAGGTTTGGGCATCGCCTTTTTTGTCGTTTGCCGTTACGGTTACCGTATCGCCTTTACGCGCAACGGCCGTTACTTGGTGTGACAGGTGAAATTTCACGCCTTGTTTTTTCATGACTTTCATCAATTCTTTGGAAAGCGCCGCATCCAGTACCGGACTGATGCAGGCTGCATATTCAATGACGCTGACTTCGGCACCTAATCGGCGGTATACCTGCCCGAGTTCCAAGCCAATCACGCCGCCGCCAATAACAACCAAGTGCTTGGGGATTTCACTCAATTCCAATGCCTCTGTGGACGTAATGATACGCTCCTTATCCAAATCGATAAAGGTCAAACTTCCAGGGTTAGAACCCGTCGCAATGATGGTGTTTTTAGCTTCAATGGTCTGTGCGTCTTTGCCAGTAATTTTAATATGTGTCGCATCTTCAAAAGCACCCAGTCCTTTGAGGACGGTAATTTTGTTTTTGTCCATCAAGTAATCAATACCCTTGACAGTAGTGGATACCACCTCACGCTTGCGAGCAATCATTTGTGGAAAGTTAACCTCAATAGCCCCTTTGACGTCTATGCCGTGCTCGGCAAAGTCTTTTGTAGCTGTTTCGTAGTGGTGCGAAGAATCCAACAAGGATTTAGAAGGAATACACCCCACATTTAGGCAAGTACCTCCAAGCGTGGCTTCTTTTTCGATTAGGGCGGTTTTCATGCCCAATTGTGCGCAGCGGATAGCAGCAACATAGCCCCCGGGGCCGGATCCAATTACGGCAACATCAAATTGATTCATCTAACTTAATTTTAATACAAATGTACGGGTATGTGCTTATATTTAGCAAAGTAAAATACCTATTCACAACAAAATCGTATTATTACAGCATAAATGAAACAAAAGCCCATCCTATCACTTCGTTTGGCCATGCTCCCCATAGTGGCATTGGTCCTGTTACTTTCGCTTAATGTCAGTGTTTATGGCGATGATGCGCTGGGCGGTTCCAATCAGTTTATCTTGCTCCTTGGCGGTGCCGTTGCGGCTATGGTTGGCTTTGCACAAAAAATCAGTTACAAAGACATGCTACAGCAAGTAGCGGAAAACCTCAAGTCTGTTACGAGTGCCATACTCATCTTGTTGTTTGTGGGTGCCTTGGCAGGCACTTGGTTGGTCAGTGGTATTATTCCTGCCATGATTTACTACGGACTTCAAATCCTACATCCCACCTTTTTCTTGGCAGCTTGTATTATTATTTGTGCACTTATTTCTGTGGCTACGGGCAGCAGCTGGACCACTTCAGCCACCGTGGGCATAGCACTCATTGGCATTGGAAAAGCGATGGGTTTACCCGTAGGCATGATTGCTGGCGCGGTTATATCTGGGGCTTATTTTGGCGATAAGATGTCGCCCTTAAGCGATACGTCCAACCTTGCTCCAGCAATGACTGGCGGTGAATTGTTTTCGCATATACGGTACATGACCATCACCACTGTTCCCACCATATTGGTGACGCTTTTGGTCTTTCTTATCATCGGCTTCACTCAAGATACCACAGCCGTTGCACAAACCGAACCCTTGCTGCTGGCTATCAAAGAACGCTTTAGCATCAACCCACTTCTGTTTATTGTCCCAGTATTTGTTGTAGTGCTGATTGCACGCAAAACGCCACCCTTGGTAGCATTGCTTATTGGCACCCTGCTGGGCGCCGTTTTTGCGTTGCTGTTTCAACGTCCCTTGCTGGCTGAACTCGCTGGTGTAGCACAGCTCGACATGACAGCCGGCTATAAAGTTCTTATGGACACCATCACGGTCTCAAAAGTAGTAGAAACTACCAATCCCATGTTAAACGACCTTTTCCAATCGGGTGGTATGGCGGGTATGCTTGGAACCATTTGGCTGATTATCTGTGCCATGGTGTTTGGTGGAATCATGGATGCCATTGGCGCCCTAAAGGCAATTAGTGCGGCACTCTTGAGTTGGGCGGAATCTACCTTTCAATTGTTTGCAAGCACTGTGGTTTCGTGTTTGGCCATCAACGTTACCGCTTCCGATCAATATCTTTCCTTGGTCGTACCGGGAAAAATGTTTGAACAGGCCTATAAAGACCGAAACTTAGCGCCTGAAAATTTAAGTCGTACGCTGGAAGACTCGGGAACGGTAACTTCTGTGTTGGTGCCTTGGAATACCTGTGGTGCTTATCAGTCGGGTGTACTGGGTGTTGCTGTTGCAGACTATTTTATCTACGCAATTTTCAATTGGTTAAGTCCGTTTACCACCCTGCTTTTTGCTGCCATCGGATATAAGATTAAGCAGCTTAAATCCTAGCATCAGCATTTATTATCATTTAATAGATAATAAAAATATGGGAAGTCCAATAGTGCTACTTAATTGCTTAGTTTTGGACATAATTTAAAAACAACATATTATGGCTATTGTAGGAAAAAAATTCCCCGATTTAACTGTAAACGCAATGAACGAAATGGGCGACACCATTCAGATAAACGTGCTTGAAGAAGCCGTAAACAACAAGAAAAAAGTATTGTTGTTCTGGTACCCAAAAGATTTCACGTACGTATGTCCAACAGAATTACACGCCTTCCAAGAGGCACTTCCTGAATTTGAGAAGCGCAACACTATTGTTATTGGTGCATCTTGTGACACGGCAGAAGTACACTTTGCTTGGCTAAGCACACCAAAAGACAACGGCGGTATTGAAGGCGTTACGTACAACCTGCTTGCAGACAGCAACCGTAATTTATCAACTGTGCTAGGTATTTTAGACGGAGAAAATCATGTATACAGCGACGAATATGATGCTGTCATCATGGAAGGTGATAACGTACCAAATCGCGCCACTTACCTTATCGACGAAGACGGTATTGTGCAGCACGAAGGGGTTAACAACAAACCCATCGGGCGTAATGTGGGTGAATTTATCAGAATCGTTGATGCACTAGCACACAACCAGAAGCACGGCGAAGTTTGTCCTGCAAACTGGGAAGAAGGCAGTGAAGCCATCAGCGAATCTAGCGACAGCGTAGCCGAGTACCTAAGCAAGAAATAAGATGGTAAACGAGCTAACTGACGATAACCTAGCGGAAGTTTTGGCAGCACATGATACTGTTTTGGTACAGTATTCTGCGGGTTGGTGTGGCAATTGCCGCATCATGAAGCCAAAGTTTAAAAAGATGGCTGCTGACAACCCAAATGCATATTTTATGTTGGTTGATGCAGAAAAAAATCCAGCATCTCGAAAGCTTGCAAACGTGGATAACTTACCCACATTTGCTGCTTTCAAAGGCGGCGCATTTGTCAATCAAGTGCAGACAAACAAACTTGACGTATTGCAATCTTTTGTTAATGAAGCTACCGATAATTAAACACCTCACTGAATTCATTCAGGAAAACGACGAAGATTTTGTGGTGGAAGCTGCAGAAACCTTAGAGTCACTAACTGAAGTGGCTTCACTCAAGGAAGCGGAACTTGATGTTATCGGGGAGCTTATTTCAAATATGTACGGCGCCCTTGAAGTGAATAAGATGATACAAGAAGGGGCTGCGCCCAAAGAAGCGCTAAATGATTTTATGAAACGCGTGCTTGGGTCAATAGACAAATAAAGCCCACAACATTTGAACAAAAACCCGATAGTTTTATCGGGTTTTTTTATTGTATTTTTGATACGTAAATTATGGTGAGCAAAGCTAAATTTCGCATCAAAGCATTAAGTAGACAACAGCAAATTGTTTGGGGTGCGTTTTGTATTCTCTTCTCGGTTTTGCTTTTGATTGCTTTTATCTCTTTTTTTGGTTCTTGGAAAGCTGACCAAAGTGCACTTGATGCCTTGGGCAATAGAGATGTGGTTGTTGAAAACAGCATTCGAAAACTCGGAGCTAGCCTAAGCCACCTGTTTATATACCAAGGATTGGGAATTGGCGCCTTTGCCATGGCCCTTATGCTGCTTGTGACAGGCATAAGCCACTTTCTCAACACCGCCACCAACAAATTAGCGTCGAGATGGATGTGGACACTCATCCTCTCACTATGGCTTGCCGTGGGTATGGCTCTCCTGTTTCCACAAAACCCACTATTGAGCGGTATCATCGGGTATGAAAGCAATCTTTTTATGGTCCAATACATCGGTCCATTTGGGGTGGTTAGCTTATTGCTGCTCTTTTTTATTGCCTTTTTGGTCTATCAATTCAAATGGAAACCCGAAGAAATTAAACTATTTAAGCCTAAGACGAGTAAAACTGAAGACGACACCCAAGCTCTTAAAGAAACAGAAGAGCCTGCACAAGTTGTTTTTGATGTAGCGGAAGAAAAAGAAGCAGCAGCTCCGCCCAAAGCCGCTGTGCCCACACCAAAGAAAAAAGCAGACAAGGCGGAAGATGAAATCAAACTTTCGCTAGAAACTACAGAGGAGGATGAGGTAGTGAAAAAAGCCAAGAAATTGGTTGCAGACTTTGGTGAAGTAGACCCAACACTTGAACTGAAAAACTTCCGCTCTCCGACAGAGTCCTTACTAAAAAGCTATCCGCACGAAGGCATCACGATAAACGAACAGGAACTAGAGGAAAACAAAGAACGAATTGTTGACACCCTAAAAAACTATCAAATTGGCATAGCCGACATCAAGGCTACCATTGGACCAACGGTAACGCTCTATGAGATAGTCCCAGCTGCTGGTGTGCGCGTGTCAAAAATCAAAAATCTAGAGGACGATATTGCACTTTCGCTTTCAGCCTTGGGCATTCGTATTATTGCGCCCATCCCTGGAAAAGGAACTGTGGGTATCGAGGTGCCAAATAAAAACGCAACCATAGTATCCATGCGTTCGGTGATTTTGGCAAAAAAGTTTCAGGAAGCGGAAATGGAGCTGCCCCTTGCACTTGGAAAAACCATCAGCAATGAAACCTTCGTAGTCGATCTAGCCAAAATGCCCCACTTGCTTATGGCAGGTGCTACTGGACAGGGGAAGTCTGTTGGCCTAAATGCGATACTAACCTCGCTGTTGTATAAAAAGCATCCCGCAGAAATAAAATTTGTATTGGTTGATCCAAAGAAAGTGGAACTAACCCTTTTTAATAAAATTGAACGTCACTATTTGGCAAAGCTACCCGACGTCGAGGAGGCCATCATCACAGACAACAAACAAGTCATCAATACCTTAAATTCACTTTGTATTGAAATGGACAATCGCTATGACACGCTCAAATCTGCCATGTGCCGCAACATAAAGGAATACAACACCAAGTTTAAAGATCGTAGGCTAAACCCACACGAGGGTCATGCATACCTCCCCTACATCGTTTTGGTCATTGATGAATTTGCCGATTTGATTATGACGGCAGGCAAGGAAGTGGAAACACCCATTGCGCGCCTCGCACAGCTTGCTAGGGCAATTGGTATACATTTGATCATTGCCACCCAGCGCCCGTCTGTAAACGTGATTACGGGCTTGATAAAAGCCAACTTCCCAGCACGTATTGCCTTTAGGGTAACGTCAAAAGTAGATTCCCGCACCATTTTAGACAGTGGTGGCGCAGATCAACTCATAGGTCGTGGGGATATGCTGTTTACGCAAGGAAATAATTTGATCAGACTGCAATGTGCCTTTGTAGATACCCCCGAAGTAGAAAAACTTACAGATTTTATTGGAGCACAACGCGCCTATCCCGATGCGCATCTATTGCCAGAATATACTTCTGAAGAAAGCAGTACCAGTACCGATAACAATATTGAAGACAGAGACCCCATTTTTAGAGAGGCGGCCGAAGTAGTTGTGAATGCACAACAAGGTTCGGCATCGCTTTTGCAACGCAAGCTTAAGCTGGGCTACAACAGAGCAGGTCGCATCATTGATCAGTTAGAAGCTGCCGGCATTGTTGGTCCATTTGAAGGAAGCAAAGCACGTGAGGTAATGTATAGAGATGTTATTTCGCTCCATGAATTTTTAGAAAATGAAAAAGCAAATTAAACTATTTAGTGTCCTACTCCTCAGTGGTATAGCGTTTGCGCAAGCGCAACGCGCCGAAGCATTGCTAGATGAAGTATCTGAATCCTTGGCACAATTCGATAATATTTCAATCACTTTTACATACGAATTGGTCAATCGCAAAGAACTGATTCAACAAAAAGAAAAGGGTTCGCTAATAATTGAAGGAGACGCCTACCTACTCAAGCTTATGGGCATTGAGCAACTGAGTGATGGCACCAACAAACACACCATAAATCCAGAGAATGAGGAAATACTTATTGAACCCTTAAGCGACGGTTTTGACGAGGGCTTAAGTCCTTCCAAAATATTTTCTTTCTACAAGAAAGGCTATCGTTTTGAATGGGACATTACACAGCCTCTATATGGCGGAAGAAAAATTCAATACATCAAGCTTACTCCCATTGACACCTATGCGCAGGCTTCCTATTTACTGCTTGGCATAGACACCAGAACAAAACAAATTTACAAGCTCATTGAGGTTGGCAATGATGGAACAGAAACAACGCTTACCATAGGTTCTTTTAAATCCAATGTTGAAATTCCAACAAATACATTTGTGTTTTCAGCATCAGATTATCCAAATTACTACATCGATAGGTTTTAATGAAAATTTCGCTGCTAGATCGTTATATTCTAAAAAGTTACCTCACTGTCTTGGTGAGTTTCTTTTTTATTTTGATGTTTATTTTCATCATCCAAACGGTTTGGGTGTTCATAGACGAGTTTGCAGGCAAAGGCCTTGACGTAAGTGTATTGATACGGTTTCTGTTGTACTACTCCCCCAAACTCATTCCATTGGTGCTGCCGCTAACCATATTGTTAGCCTCCATCATGACCTTTGGCAACTTTGCTGAACGCTACGAATTTGCCGCTATGAAATCGGCTGGCATATCGCTTATGCGTGCCATGCGACCGTTGATTATTGTAAACAGTATAGCGTGTTTGGCAACTTTTTATGTTTCCAATACGGTCATTCCGTTAGCGGAATTCAAAACCTATAACCTCAGAAAAAACCTATCTAAAATGCGACCGGCACTGGCCATTACAGAGGGCATGTTTAACGACATAGGCGAAAGCAACATCAAAGTAGGTCGTAAGTATGGCGAAAATGACAAACTCTTGGAAGATGTCATCATTCACGAAAAATCTATTGATAAGATAAATCGCATTGTGATTAAGGCGGAAAGAGGTGAATTAAAAAGTGACGAGCTGCAAGAAGGCTTACAATTGGTGCTTTATGATGGATATCGATACGAAGAAGTAAAGCAAAAGAAGAATAAGGAAAAAGTTCCGCACAACAGAATAGCTTTTCAACAGTATACCATGAATATTGACTTGCGTTCATTTAACGATGTTGATTTGAACGAAACCAGTTATAACAACACCTACAAAATGCAAAATATCGCTGAACTTTCTGAGAGTATCGATTCGCTTTCTGTTCGCTTTGTTTCGGAAATTCAAGGTTTTGCAAATACGGTATATTTACGGACTGGGATTAAATCTGTCAACAGACTTAAAACAGCCCAAGCGCAACGTAGCTTTGAAGGAGCAAAACCCTTTTTAGATAATTTTAACACAAGTCAAAAGCTGCGAATATTATCCGCAGCAAAAAACAACATCAACATGCAGCTAAACAGCTTTAGCAATCAAAAACAATTATTTTTTGTTCGAGAGAAGGTCATTAACCTGCACCGCTTGTGGCGTGATGATAAATTTGTCAATGCCTATGCTGCCATCATGTTATTTTTTGTCGGTGCACCCCTTGGTGCCATCATTAGAAAAGGCGGATTTGGATTGCCCATTGTTGTGGCACTCGTCATTTTCTTAACCTATCACTTTGCAGGAACGCTATTCAAAAACAGCGCTGAAGATGGAAGCTTACATCCGTTTTTGGGTGCATGGCTAATTTCAATCGTGTTGACGCTTGTTGGTTTAGTAGCCACCGTCCGTGCCAGCAGAGACAAATCTGTATTTGATTTGGAGCGTTTAAAATTAAAGATTAAAATGCCCTTTGTATTGTTAATGAAAAAATTGAACTATGGAAAATAGCATTCGATTGGATAGTGTTGAGGCAGCAATTGAAGACATCAGAAACGGGAAGGTTGTAATCATCGTGGATGACGAAAATCGAGAAAACGAAGGTGATTTTGTTGGCGCTGCTGAAATGGTTACACCTGAAATGATCAACTTTATGGCAAAGGAAGGTCGGGGGCTGATATGTACGCCCATAACAGAACAACGCAGTAAAGAATTGGATCTATATCCGATGGCAAGTAACAACACAGATCCCATGGGAACTGCTTTTACGGTCTCAATCGACCTAAAAGGAGAAGGCGTTACATCTGGTATTTCCGTTACCGACCGGGCAAAAACGGTGCGTAGGCTCATCAATCCAGATGCCAAATCAGAGGATTTTTTAAGACCAGGGCACATATTCCCATTGGCTGCTAAAGAGGGTGGCGTATTGCGTCGTACAGGCCACACAGAGGCAGCAATTGACATGGCGCGTTTGGCTGGTTTCCAACCGGCTGGGGTTATTGTGGAAATCATGAACGAAGATGGCACCATGGCGCGTATGCCCCAACTTCAAAAAATTGCTAAAGCTTTTGACTTAAAATTAATCTCCATTGAAGACTTGGTAAGCTATCGCATGAAACACGACAGTCTTATTGAATTACAAGAGGATTTTGAAATAGAGACCAATCACGGAGGTTTTAGGCTTCGTGCTTATCATCAAAACACCAACAATCAAATACACATAGCGCTTACCCTTGGCAGTTGGGACAAAGACGAAGCCGTGCTCACAAGAGTACACACGCATCAGTTGAACAGTGAATTGGCTAGCATTCTAAATCAAAAGAGTGAAAACACCCTTGACAAAATCTTTAAACGCATTCGGGAAGAAGGAAAAGGTGCTATAATTTTTATCAACCAATTGCAACCTGCCAACAAGCTAATAGAGCAAATCAAGGCGCTTAAGGGAGAAGCTGCGTTGCGTGCACCTAAATTGGATGAAAAGGATTTTGGTATTGGCGCACAAATGATTCACGCCGTAGGCATCAGCAACATCAAATTGTTGTCCAACAGCGATAAAATCAAACGTGTGGGCATGTCTGGCTATGGATTACAGATTGTTTCTTACGAGAATTATTAGAACATACCTCCGCCACTATTTTTTTCATCACTATCGCGTTCTCTACGTGATCTGGCTTGGTATTTATTGCTTCCAAATCGGTAATTAAATCCGAGTTGAATGGTTTGACTCTCCCAATAAAACCTTCCATTTTGAGGGTATGGCAAACGGCCTTCAAATCCAAAACGCATGGTGTTGAAAATATCGTTGTAATTCAAACTTATGTTCCCTTTCCCCTTTAAAATATTCAATCGTGCACCTATATTGACAAAATACATGGGAAGCACATCAAATTGCAATGTTTTGTTGCGCCCACGGTAAAACATAAAGGCGGTAAAACTCAGTTTTTTGGTAGCAGTGAAACTATTAAACATCCTAAAGTTATAGGCCACATTATCGACCGTATTGATGATGGTCTCAATATCATCTTTGGTTGCTGTATCAATGGGCTTACTCAAACGCTCTGCAACTCCCTTCTGGGTTTGCGAAAACAAATCAAAACTACCGTTGATGCTCCACCATTTATAAGGCCTATAATTGGACGATAATTCTAACCCGAATGCTGAAGTATCATCAAAGTTATCGTGTGTAATGATAACCCGACCCGAACCCACGTCTGCTCTATCAACCAAAACCACACGGTTAATTTCTTCACTGATAAACCTGTAAAATACGCCTGTTGTAAAAGAGCCTTTCTTTAGCCTCCGGGTGTAGTTCAACTCAAACGAATTGGTGAATTGAGGGCGTAATTCCTGATTTCCGTACGAAGAAACCAAGGGTGTAGACCACTCTTTAATTGGATTGATTTGTCCCAATCCCGGACGGTCGATACGTCGGCTATAACTCAACTGATAGGATTTTTTCGCTGTCGGTGAATAGGTTACATACATAGAGGGGTACAATTCTGTGTAGTTGTTCTCAAATTGAAAACTGGACAATTGACTTGTACCCGAAACCGTGCTGTTTTCTTTGGCAAGGGCATCAACACGGACACTTTCTGCGCGTAGTCCAAGTTGATACGTCCATTTGTCGAGTTTCTTACCATAGGTAGCGTAGAGAGAATAAATGTCGCGTGTATAATCAAAATCAATGTCACGGTATGTTATTTGCCGACCGTTCTCATCCCGAAGCAATTGGTCTGAGGAGAACTCGATTAATGAGTTGAACAACCGCGCTTCTGCACCAAGCTCCAGTTTGCTCTTTTCTGTGAGCGGGTTCACATAGTCCAAGTTGATGGTTGTTCGCACTCTTGTTGGTTTGTTCTGGTCGGTATAGTTTTGCGTTGGGTTTGTGGGATAGACAAATGGAACTGGGCGGTCTTCATCAAACAAATTGTGATCTACTTCTAATTCAATATTGCTGCCCTCTTTAGCAAAGTCATGCTTAAAATTAAAATTGTATTGCGTTGATTCGTTGGTTCCATTAGCATCAAAAATTTGATGTTCGTCTTTTGTAGCATCATTTTCAAAAAACGCTTTTGAAATACCTAGACTTCTATTTTTGGTAGGGTTTAGACTTGTAAAAACAGATAAGGTATTCTTTTCATCCATATAAAAATCCAATCCTACTTTAAAAATCTGAGACGATCTATCTTCATTAAATTCAAACAATTGTCGAGACGTATTATTTGTTCGATTAATATGACCGTTGTTATCATTTTTAGAAAAGTTATTGCTGTAATTTCCATAAAGATTAAACTTTCCGTTGCGGTAATTGAGATTCAAACCACTGTTAAATTTAGGATTTATATCATAACTCCAATTTGCACTTAGCGATCCATTAAAACCAAGCATCTGATTTTTATGTAGCACTATATTTATAATACCACTCATGCCCTCTGGATTGTATTTGGCTGAGGGGTTTGTTATGAGCTCAATGGATTTTATCGCTGAAGAGGGGATTTGCTTGAGCAATTGTGCGGCAGGAATATTGGAGAGTCTTCCGTCTACAAGCACACGCACATTTTCATTCCCACGCAAGCTTATGGCACCATTTTGCGGATCAACGCTTACAGAGGGGATGCCTACCATAAGCTCTGAAGCTGTTCCGGCTGCTGCCAAGTCCTTGCCAATGGTGATGACCTTACGGTCAACTTTTTGCTCAATGGTTGATACTTCAGCGATTACTTCCACTTCGTCGAGGGCGGTCAAACTTTCGATTAGACACAATACTCCCGTATCTACCTTATAGATTTGTTTGCCAATGACTACAGGTTTTTCAATGGTTTCAAAGCCAATGTATTGAACGCTAACGATATGCTTCCCTTCAGGAATGCCGTCGATTTTAAACAATCCATTTTCGTCAGTAATGGTACCCATTAGGGTTTTGCGTGCTTCATTCAATAACAACACATTTACATAGGGTAAAGGCTGATTTAATGCAGCGTCATAAACCTTTCCAGTAAGGGTGCCTGTTTTTTGTTCACTTGATGTATTTGCAAAAGCAAAAGCAATACCAAAAGTGAGGAGTATGAAAATAAATACGCGGGTTAAGCAAGAGTCCATATGTAGGTTTTATCATTTATTTAAATGGGATATTGACATACTAACGAAACTCGGAAGCATTTGTTACATCAAAATTAGAAAAACCAAAGTTTAACTGACATGGCAATAACCATAACAATCATGACGATTTTGATAACGCCGTCCCCTTTCCTAACGGAGTATCGAGATGCAAAAAAAGCACCAGCAGCGTTTCCTAAAGCTAAAGCAATGCCGTATTTTAGGTTGATATGTCCGCTCAATATAAAGGTTGCTAGTGCTCCAGTGGTGTAGATTAGGACCAAAGCGACCTTAGTGGCATTGACCCGTACCAAATCTAATTTGTTTACGTAGTTTAAAAACAACATGATGATAAATCCAATACCGGCGTTTATAAAGCCGCCGTAAATACCAATAAAAAAGAAAGCGATCATTGACCATATCAGTGTCTTTCCTGTGGTTTTGGGCTTAAGAAGTTCTGATTTATAGTTGGGTTTAAAAACCATTAAAAGAACAACAGCTATCATGATGATGGCCAAGATTTTATTGAATAAAAGCCCGTCTATTTCAACTGCAATACGTGCACCAATTAGGGCTCCCAAGAAGGCAGTGATGCCCAAATAGATGCTAAAAGGAAAGGAGTTGATGTTTTTACTTCGAAATCCGAGAGTCGCCGAGCTGGCTGAAACGAATATGGCAATGCGGTTGGTTCCGTTAGCTGTAGCAGGTGGTAAACCCAGAAAGATAAGCAAAGGCAATGTTAGCAAAGAACCGCCACCAGCCATGGTGTTTACAAAGCCGGCAAACAGACCAGCAGCAATTAAAACGAGAATATCAAACGGAAAATCTAACATCAAACAAATGTAGGGATTAGCAAGTTTGAAAATGGGCTTTCAGAAACAAAAAAAGAGGTTATATTTGCAGCCATTGGAGAAATGGCAGAGTGGTCGAATGCGGCAGTCTTGAAAACTGTTGAGGGTCACACCTCCGGGGGTTCGAATCCCTCTTTCTCCGCAACTTACAG
>MDSV01086510.1_pt1 | contig 29134 bp, 34 predicted proteins | sample 810851 | NCBI WGS metagenome assembly MDSV01 (sample SAMN05326640, study PRJNA326480) | marine metagenome | isolation source: seawater | place: Atlantic Ocean: North East | collected 2012 | reverse complement strand
CTTTATATACACTCCATACGAAGGAAAAATTATTTTTTGAAAAAGGGAGTATTGCTAACGGACCCTCTTTTAAAAAATATTGAGCAGTATTTAAATTCTTTAAACTGTGTTTTACACAACCTGTGATAGCGATTTCTTTGTAATCCTTATTCAAGGATCTTTTATTAATTATAGTTTGATAAATTTTTGAAGATCTACCTAAGCAAAGTATTTTTATATCATAGCCTTCCAAATCCTTTAATTCATTAATATTTTTTTTTAGAGTTTTAATTTTTTTTTGTTTTATTTCTTTAATTAGAGTTTCTCTAATTTTATTATTTTCAAAAACGTACATAAGATTTTTACTTTCTTCATTGAAATTCAAAAAATTAATATTCTTATCTTTTGTCTCATAGAAAAGACCAATCTTTTTGGAGGGCCAAAATAACTTTTTCTCTATCTTGTCTACGACTCTGTTAAAAAACTCAAAATTAGAGGCTGAAATAGCTGTCGTTCTTGTATCTTTAGAATATAGGTTTTTTTTCGATATTAAATGAACTTCTAAATGTTTTAATTTATTTAATGCTAATGCTGTCATTAAACCTGAAAGGCCGTCTCCAACTATGCATATTCTCTGTTTTTTCATATTAAAAATTTTCACAATTTAATAAAAATGGTAAAAAGTACGTAAAACGATTCGATATGAATACAAACTTTTTTGACAGTTTAGCAAATTTTCTGAAAAAGCGAACCTTTGAATTGTTAGGATTAATCTTAATTTTAGCAGGTATAGGACTTACCATTTCCTTTGCCACATATTCTCCTAGTGACCCTTCATTTATTTATGGTGAAAATAATGATCAAATTAAAAACTTTTTTGGAATTTATGGAAGTAGTCTAGCTGACTTTTTCTTACAGAGTTTTGGATTAGTTTCATTTTTATTATTAGCAAACTTTATCTTTTGGGGACTTAGCTTGATCATCGAAAAAGAAATAAAAAAGATAATATTAAAATTATTCTTTGTTGTTTTGTATCTGACACTTGGTTCAATTTTTGTTTACTTAACTTTTAATAATTCTTTTTGGCTTATCGATAATGGGAATTCAGGTTTTGTTGGTGAAAAGATCTATAATCTTATAAAAATTAAAGCACCATGGATTAATAATGATTACACTATTTTTATTTTATTGTTTTTAACTTTAAGTCTGTTTATATTTTCATCTGGTATTAACTTAAAAAATATAATTATAAATTTTACTAAATCTCTTTTAAATCTTTTTAGGAAAAAAGAAATTCAAATAAATGAAGAATCTTATTCTAGCTATAAACTAGAAGATGAAGGATCATTTCTTAAAGAAAAACCACAACAAAGTTTTATTTTTGAAAATGAAGAAAAAAATACAAAAGAATTTAACAAAACAAAAATTAAATATAAGTTACCACATTTAGATTTTTTGGAAAAAAGTTCATCCAAAATTAATTTATTGGATATAAATAAGAACCGGCCTGATGCAAAATTTATGGAAAAAATTTTGCTTGATTTTGGTATAAACGGTAAAATAAATGCCATAAATAATGGTCCAGTTGTAAGTTTATATGAATTTGAGCCTGCTCCGGGTGTTAAAGTTTCAAAAATAATAAACCTGTCTGAAGACTTAGCAAGAAATACAAGCTCTACCTCTGCAAGAGTTTCAGTTATTCCAGGTAAAAATACCGTTGGGATTGAAATTCCTAATGAAACGAGAGAAAGCGTTTCATTAAGAGAAATAATTTCTAATGAAAAATTTAATCAAAAAGAGACGAGGTTACCTATAGCTTTAGGAAAAAATATTTCTGGTGGTCCTATCATTGGTGATTTGACAAACATGCCCCACTTATTAATTGCAGGTACTACCGGTTCTGGAAAATCAGTATGCATAAATACTATAATTGTATCATTGCTTTACAAACTAAATCCAGACTTATGCAAATTTATACTTATAGACCCTAAAATGTTGGAACTATCTAGTTACGAAGGCATTCCACATTTACTAACACCAGTAATAACTGATGCAAAAAAAGCTACATCGGCTTTAGCTTGGACTGTTAAAGAAATGAATAGTAGATACAAATTAATGAGCAAAGTCGGTGTAAGAAATATCGATGGTTATAATTCGAAACATAGTCTTAAAATGCCTTTTATAGTGGTAGTAGTAGATGAAATGTCAGATCTTATGTTGGTAGCTGGCAAAGAGATAGAGAATTATATTCAAAAATTGTCACAAATGGCTAGAGCAGCGGGAATTCATATTATTATGGCAACGCAAAGACCTAGTGTAGATGTTATCACTGGAACAATTAAAGCAAATTTTCCAACTAGAATATCTTTTCAAGTGAGTTCTAAAATTGATAGTAGAACTATTTTAGGAGAGCAAGGAGCAGAACAGTTATTAGGTAAAGGTGACATGTTATTTATGTCGTCTGCAAACCGTATTATAAGAATACATGCTCCATACGTTTCAGAAAGAGAAATTGAGAGAATTACTAATTTGCTAAGAACACAGGGGCAACCAGATTATATAGAGGAAATTACTTCACAAGAAAATAAAGATAGTTCAACACAATTATCTGATGATGGAGATGAATTATACAACCAAGCTTTGGATATAATTAAATCAGAAGGTAAAGCATCAACAAGTTTCTTACAAAGAAAGTTACAGATTGGATATAATAGAGCTGCAAGAATTATTGATATGATGGAAGAAAAAGGTGTTGTTAGTAAAGCAAATCATGTTGGTAAACGTGAGGTTCTTTAATTTTGTCATTTAAAAATATTTTATTTATTTTTGTATTTTATTTCTACACTTTGGAAATATATGCAAATAATAAAAATAAAATAATAAATCAATTAGATAACTTAAATTCTTTAGAGTTCACTTTTAATCAAATGGTTAATAGTGAAATAGAAAAAGGCAGTTGTCTTTTAAAATTCCCTGGTAAATTAAAATGCCAATATTTTGATACCTTTGAAAAAGAGATTATTATTAATAATAAAAAATTAGCTATTACTCAAAGAAGATACAACAAAACATATTATTATCCGATTTCAGAGTCTCCATTTCTAAATATTTTATATAAAGATAAGTTATTTGAATTAATAAATAACGGTATTATTAAATCAGATGCTGAGTCGATAAAACTAGTTAATAAATATGAAAATAAAATAATAATTTATTTCGATAAAACAAATTTAGATTTAAAAGGTTGGAAGATTGAAGATCAATATAATAATAAAATTAATTTTGATCTTAAGATTCAGGCTAAAAATGATTATTACGAAGATAAAGTTTTTAAACTGCCTAAAATAAATTAAGCAACAAAATCTATTTCTTCCTCTTTAAATATTTCAAATCCCTTAGATTTATAATTTTGCAAAGCATGTTTGTGATCTAAACTACAAGTATGTACCCACATTCTTAATGGGTTTTTCCTCAACGCGCTTGCAATCGCATGATTGACAAGTATTGATCCTAGTTTTAAACCTCGAAATTCTTTTAGAACGCCCATATTTATCAATTCGACTTCATTCAAAAAAGGATGATATTCTTGCTCGTAATAACCGACTAACTCACTACCTTTTTTCAATATATGAGTTTCTAGATTTTTATTAGTAATATATTTCACCCATTCTTTATCAGACCAAGATAATCTATCTCTCCAATAATGATCAACTCCTATTTGCCTGTAAAAGAACTTGTTTAATTGAAAATCATTTTTATCGTGCAAAATAATTTTATAATTTTCTGGCAAATTAAGTTCAATTGGATCTGAAAAATTTTTTATCTCCAAAAAATATCTTTTAACTCTTGATATCATTAGTTAACCATTTTTCCGATTTTTTCTCCGGCAAAAATATGGAAATGAAGATGAGGAACTTCTTGTCCACCATCACTCCCAATATTAGTGAGTACTCTATAACCTTTTTCTTTTGCTCCTAATAAATTTGATACATGTGTAATAGCTTTATTAAATTCAACTATTTCCTTATCTGATGCATTGTTATTAAAATGATCTAAATCTTTATATTCTCCTTTTGGAATTACCAGTACATGAATTTTTTTTTGTGGATTAATATCATGAAATGCTAATACATAATCATTTTCATAAACTTTTTTACAAGGAATTTCTTTCTTAAGAATTTTAGCAAAAATATTATTTTTATCGTAGGTCATTATTTCTGTCTTTTTTTTAACTCTGACATTACTTCTTCTATTTTTACACTGTTTGCTTCTAAATACACTAATAGATGATACAACACGTCAGCCGCTTCGTGAATTTTATTTGTATCTTTTTCCACAGCCTCTATTAGTTCACCTATTTCCTCTTTCACTTTTAAAACACTTAAATTTTTATCATTTAATAATTTATTTGTATAAGATTTGTCCAAAGGGGATTTTTTTCTCTCCCTAATTGTTTTTATAAGTTTTTCTAATGTTTCAAGCATTTTATAATCTTACTGGAACATTTTTTGATTTTAAATATTCTTTTGTATCTTTAATTGTAAATTCACCATAATGGAAAATAGATGCAGCCAATACTGCGCTAGCTCCTCCCGATTTTATGGCATCATACATATGACCTAAATTACCAGCTCCACCAGATGCAATTACTGGAATGCTTAAAGATTTAGTTATATTCTTAAGTAATTCTAAATCATATCCAGATTTAGTTCCGTCTTTATCCATCGAAGTTAAAAGTATTTCCCCTGCTCCATTAGCTTCGGCTCTTTTTGAAAATTCAATAGCATCTATTCCAGTTTTTTCTCTTCCACCGTGAGTAAATATTTCCCATTTTCCCTCTGAAACCTTTTTTGCGTCAACAGCCACTACCATACATTGAGTTCCAAATTTTTTTGAAGCCTTTTTAACAAAACTCATATCTTTAACTGCTGCAGTGTTAATTGAAACTTTATCAGCGCCAGCAAGCAACAATTCTCTTATATTATCTATTGATCTAATTCCTCCCCCAACTGTTAAAGGAACGAAACATTTTTCAGCTGTTTTATTAACAACATCTATTATTGTATTTCTGTTTTCATTGCTCGCAGTTATATCTAGAAAACATATCTCATCAGCCCCGCCATCGCTATAAATACTAGCTTGTTCTACTGGATCTCCAGCATCTTTTAAATCTACAAAATTAATACCTTTAACAACTCTTCCATTTTTTACATCTAAACAAGGTATGATTCTATTTTTTAACATTTTTCTTTTTTTTTGCTTTGCTAGGAAGTAAGCCCTTATTTATTGCTCTTGCTCTTTCAGAAAAACCTAACTTCTCACCATTTTTAATTTTTCTTCTTAAAGTAGAAAGTTTTACAACCATATGTAGTTTAGAGTTCCTTAGCAAGTTCATCAAGATCTATATCACCATCATAAAGAGCTTTACCAACTATAATACCTTCTATATTTTTATTATTTAAATCTTTCGCTTTTCGTATATCGTTAATTGATGAAACACCACCAGAAATTATTACAGGACATTTTGAAATGGCGGCAATGTTTACTGTCTCATTAAAATTAGGACTTTCTTTAGTTCCATCCCTATTTATATCTGTGTAAATTAGTCTGCCAACTCCAAAATCGTTTACCTCTTTTAAAAAATCTAAAACTTTAATATTAAGATTTTCCTTCCAACCTGAAATAGAAAGATTTCCGTCTTTACTATCTAGTCCTAAGGCAATTTTGCTTTTAAATTTAATGCACGCTTCTTTTAAAAATTCTTTATTTTTTATTGCAGCGCTACCTAAAATTACTTTTTCTACACCTAGGTCGATATATTTCTTAATACTATCTATAGTCCGCACACCCCCGCCAACTTCAATCTTTAAATCATACTTACTAATTATTTCTTTTACAAGATCCAAGTTAACTGTGTTACCAGCTAATGCTCCATCCAAATCAACAATATGAAGATTTTTAAAACCATGATCTTTGTATTTACCAGCTTGATCAATTGGTGAAGTTTCATATTCGGTTTTATTATCAAAGTCTCCTTTAAGGAGTCTTACACATTTTTTATCTTTAATATCTATTGCTGGAAATATTTTCATTTAAAGGTTTAAAAAATTAGTTAAAATTTTAATACCAGTATTTTGGCTTTTTTCTGGATGAAATTGTGCTCCATAAATATTCTTAAATGAAATCGCTGCAACTACATCTTTTCCATACTTTGTTGTTAATGATATTATTTTTTTATCATTAGGTATAAATTCATAACTATGAATGAAATAAGCATGGCTATTGTCAGCTAGATTTTTAAATACTGAAGAAGAATTTTGTTTTTTTATTTCATTCCATCCCATATGCGGGATTTTTAAATTTGACTCACCAAGTTCTAGTTTAACAACTTCACCTGGTATCCAATTTAAACCTTCTGTTTTCTTTTCCTCATAACCTGTTGTTGCAAATAATTGCATTCCAGCACAAATACCAAATATTGGTTTATTTCTGTTCAATACACTCTCATTTAACTCGTTTTTTAATCCGTTAATTTTATCAATTCCTTCTCTACATGCTTTAAAAGATCCTTGTCCGGGTAAGACTATTTTATCTGATTTCTTTACATCGTTAATATCTGAGCTAACTTTAACTGAGTAATTTAGATTATTGTCATGATTTGCTTTTTCAATAGATTTAGCAATTGACCTTAAATTGCCAACTCCATAATCAACAACGGTTATTAACATTTCTAATTAAAGCTTACCCTTAGTAGATGGTATTGAATTTTTAATTCTTTTATCAATCGCTAAAGCATCTTTTAATGATCTGGCTAAACCTTTATAGCAAGATTCTACTTTATGATGACTATTGTCTCCATAAATATTTTCCACATGTAAAGTGATTCCTGCTGATTGTGAAAAGGCTTGGAACCATTCTTTAAATAATTCTGTATCCATTTCACCTAACTTCTCAACCGCTAGATCAACTTTCCAAATTAGATAAGGTCTATTAGAAATATCAATTGAAACTCTACTTAATGTTTCATCCATCGGTATCATAGTTGATGCATATCTTGTTATGCCTTTTCGATTGCCCGCAGCTTTCTTAATAGCCTCGCCTATAGCGATCCCTGTATCTTCTGTGGTATGATGAAGATCAATATGAGTATCACCTTTCGCTTTAACTTCTAGATCGATCAAAGAATGTTTAGAAACTTGCTCTAACATATGATCTAAAAAACCAATTCCTGTTTTTATTTTATATTTACCCTTACCATCCAAGTTGACCGCGACAGTAATGTTCGTTTCTTTTGTTTTTCTGACAATTTTTGCTTTTCTACTCATATACAATAAAAAAATTCAACACTGATATATATATAATTGACCATTTTATCAATAAATCAGATTTTGCTATTGAAGATCTGAAATTAATCTCCACATATAATCTCATGAATACAGCTGAAAAATGGCACGGAACTACCATTGTATTACTACGAAAGAATGGTGAAACCGTAGTTGCGGGAGACGGACAGGTAAGTCTGGGTAACACCGTACTCAAAAGCAAAGCTAAGAAAGTAAGAAAAATAGATAGCAGGGGTGTAATAGCTGGTTTCGCTGGATCAACTGCAGATGCTTTAACATTATTTGAGAGACTTGAAGCAAAATTAGAAAAGCATGCTGGAAACTTACAAAGAGCGGCCGTTGAATTAGCTAAAGATTGGAGAAGTGATAAATTTTTAAGAAGACTGGAAGCGTTAATGGCAGTAGCAGACAAAAATCATAGTTTTATAATTTCAGGTACAGGAGATGTTTTAGAACCAGAGGATGGAATAATCGGTATTGGTTCAGGCGGAAATTATGCCTTAGCTGCAGCAAAAGTGTTAATAGAAACTGATAAGAGCGCCGAGGAGATTGCAAAAAAATCAATAAAAGTGGCTTCTGATATTTGTGTGTTTACAAATAACAATATAACTTTAGAAAAAATATAATATGGTTAAATCAGGTAAAGTAACAAACCTAAATTTGGTAAAAAAATCAAAAACAGAAAATTCAAAAGTTAGCGCTTTGTCACCAAGAGAAATCGTTTCAGAATTAGATAGATATGTTATTGGTCAAAAAGAAGCCAAAAAAGCTGTAGCTGTAGCTCTTAGGAATAGGTGGAGAAGACAAGCCTTATCTGATGAAATGAGAGACGAAGTCTTGCCAAAAAATATTTTAATGATTGGACCAACTGGAGTTGGAAAGACAGAAATTTCCAGAAGATTATCTAAGTTAGCTGAAGCTCCTTTTATAAAAGTAGAAGCAACAAGATTTACAGAAGTTGGTTATGTAGGAAGAGATGTGGAGCAGATAGTAAGAGATTTAATTGAGATAGCCATCGCAATGGAAAGAGAAAAAAAAAGAAAAGAAGTTAAAGCTAAAGCTGAACTTAAGGCTGAAGATAAAGTGCTAGATGCTTTGGTGGGCAGCAAAGCAAGCGTAGCAACTAAAGAGAGTTTTAGGAAACGACTTAGAAATGGTGACCTTGATGATAATGAGATAGAAATCGAAGTTCAAGAAAAAAACTCTGGTCTACAAAGCTTTGAAATACCAGGCATGCCAGGTGGAAACGTTGGTATGGTAAATTTAGGTGATATTCTTGGAAAGTCCATGGGTGGAAAAAAAGGTAAAAAGAAAAAAATGACTGTCAAAGAATCTCATGACATTTTAGTAGCCCAAGAGTCTGATAAAATGATAGAGGAAGACAAAATTATTAAAGAAGCTAAAAAAGCAACCGAAGAAAATGGAATAGTTTTCCTAGATGAAATAGATAAAGTTTCAGCAAGAAGTGATAGAGTAGGTGGGGATGTATCAAGAGAAGGAGTGCAAAGAGACTTATTGCCATTAATTGAAGGAACAACTGTTAGTACAAAACATGGGCCAATCAAAACGGACCATATTTTATTTATAGCATCAGGTGCTTTCCAATTAGCTAAACCATCAGATCTTCTTCCTGAGCTTCAAGGTCGATTACCAATAAGAGTTGAATTAAGCGCATTAAATGAAGATGATTTTAAAAGAATACTTAAAGAGCCTGATAACAGTTTAATTAAACAATATAAAGAATTATTAAAAACTGAAAACGTTAACCTTATTTTTACTGATGATGGAATAGATATGTTGGCAAAAATTTCTGCTGAAGTTAATTCATCTGTTGAAAATATTGGTGCAAGAAGATTACACACCATTATAGAAAAAGTATTAGATGATATAAGTTTTAACGCCACTGATAAAGCCGGTGAAACCATTACAATTGATAAACAGTATGTAAATAATAATTTAGGTAATTTGGTTAAAGATACTGATTTGTCAAAATTTATTCTGTAAACTTTTTAAGTCTTATTATTAAAGCTCCAGCTCCCCCGTCCTCTTTTTTTGCATCTAATATAGAATAAACTTGTTTAGATAGTTCTATATGTGAATTAATATATTCTGGCACAGAGTATTTTAATTTGCTAAGATTTTTAGAAACAAATACGTTATCATCAGTATTTGAATGAATGCCTTTCCCAGTGATGAGTAAAATTTCCTTATATTTTTTTTTGGAACACCACATTATTAATTCTTCAACTTTCGAATTAGCGTCATCAAGAGAATATCCATGTAAATCGAACTTATATCTTACATTGTTTGACTGGTAATTTTCATTATGACTATCTTTGTCCAAGATATCTTTAGGATTATTTGTGTAATCTTTCCAAATCTTTATGTCTTCTTTGGAAATATCTTTTTTTTTATTCACTTACTAACTATTTCAGATAAATACCAATTTGGACCTTTTTTTAAAATATTTTTAGAAAACTTCCAATAATCTGTAACTTGTTTTATCCTGTCAGGGTTTCCTTCGATTATTTTATTGTCTTTATCTTTTTTTACAGAAATAACTTCTGATACAAATTTTACAGATGCAAATAATTCATTTCTAATTTTTTCATAATGTTCCACTTTTGACTCTTTCATACCAATAAAAGTGAATTCTGATTTAATTTTTTCTTTGTCTCTTGTTTTAATAGCTTCTTTAAAATTGTCCGCCATATCTGGAGTCAGTAAATCTGTTAATTTTTTTACGTCACCCTTGGCAAAAGAAGTTAAAATTGTCTCGTAAGCTATCTCCGCCCCTTTTAAAAATTCTTTTTTTTCTTCACCTTCCAAAATATCTAAATTTTGTTTTAAGTTCTTGTTATCATTTGTTGGTACATTAAATTTTTTTTCAGTAAAATTTTGATATATTTTAGGCTCATGCCCAGTTTTTCTTCCTAATATACTTCTCAATCGAAGAATTATAAATCCAGCGATCATTCCAAGCAAAATTATATCTATATAGCCAAAATTATTACTCATAATTTGATAAATATACATTAATATTATAATTTTGTATCAGACAAATGAACCCACTTTTTTTAATATTTATTGCGCTTCCTGCCTTAGAAATTTTTTTACTTATAAAAATTGGAGGTCAAATAGGGGCTCTTATAACAATTTTCTTAATTTTTTTCACAGCATTAATAGGGATTTACTTTGCAAAACTGGAAGGTATTAAAACTATCAAATCTGGAATGGTTAATTTATACCAAAATAAATTGCCCATAGAAGAAATGTTATCAGGAGCCGCTATTGCATTTTCAGCTGTTCTTTTAATTGTTCCTGGTTTTTTGACTGACTTGATAGGATTTTTTTTATTAATCCCTTTAACAAGAAAGATTTTAATTAGTTATTTTGTTAAAATTGATAAAAAAAAATATAAAAAACAAAATCTTAAAACTTTAGATGGAGAGATAGTCGAGGAGGAAAACAAAAAAAATGAGTTATAAAATTATTGGTAAATATATTAAAGATTTAGATTTCAAAATACCAAACTCAAAGAGTTTTTCATTACTAACAAAAAATATATCTAATTATAAAATAAATATTGATATTAAAAGTATTCAATTGAAGGAAAAAATTGTGGAAGTGGAAACATCCTTATCTTTACTGCCTTCTAAGAATAATAATGAAAACATAATAACAAAAATTATTCACGCTTCTATTGTTGAAATCGATGAAAAAATAAAAGAAAAAAGAAAAATTGAAAAAATAATACTGATAGATGTTCCTAATGATATATACCCTGAGTTAAGGAAGATATTTATTTTTATTTTTGAAAGTTCCGGTTTTAAAGAAATAAATATTAGCAAAAACGTTGATTTTCAAAAACTATATGATTTAAAAAAAATTCAATAAAAATTTTTTTTAAATTCATTTTTGATAAATTCTTTGTGTTTTTTTTTTTCAACCTCAGATACTTTAAAAATATATTTATTGTAACTTGCATCATCATTAAAAAAATTAGATTCGTTAGAACTTTGTGAAGATAAATTAAATTTTGGTTCTTTAGCATCTAATAAATTTATATACACCTCTCTTAATAACTCACAATCTAGTAAAGCATTATGTTTTGTTCTTTTAGAAAGATCAATATTAAATTTTTTACATAAAGCATCTAAAGAATTGGAAGATCCGGGAAATTTATTTCTTGCCACTTCCAAAGAATCAATAACGTTTTTTTTTTCGATTAAATCTTTTTTAATTGCTGATAACTCCCCATTTAAAAAACTAAGATCAAAGTTGGCATTATGGATAATAATTTTTTTCCCCTTTATAAAATTCAAAAATTCATCTGCAATGAATTCAAATGGTTCTTTGTCTTCTAAGAATTTTTCTGAAAATCCATGGATTTTAAAAGCTTCAGAGGGAACATTTCTTTTTGGATTTATTAATTTATGAAAAATTTTATCAGTTGGAATTAAATCTTTTGTTTCAATACATGCTATTTCTACAATTTTATGACCCTCTTTAAAAGATAAACCAGTAGTTTCTGTATCTAAAAATATTTCACTCATAGACATTTATTATATTTAAAAGCTGAGCTTTTAAAAATGATAAAGATTTATTATTAACAACAATATGATCACAATGTTTCATTTTAATGAAATCACTTAGCTGATGTTTATTTAAATAGGAAAATAATTTTTTATCACCGCCATTTTTTATATATCTTTTTAATCGTAAGTTTTTTGGTGATTTGATAAAGATTATTTTATCAAATTTTTTTGTCAACTTGCTTTCAATTAACAGTGGAATCTCAAAAACGACTAGTTTTTTTTTAGAATATTTTTTTTTAAACAAAACCATTTGAGATCTTACAAAAGGATGCACGATTTTTTCTAACTTTTTAATAAAAGTTTTTTCTTTTAAAATTTTGTTTTTAACTTGTAATTTTATATTTCCTTTAGATTCTAAAAGAAGTTTTTTTATTAAAAGTTTTTTAAAATTTTTTTTATTATACAATCCTTTTACTATTTTATCCGCACTAAAAATAACTCCTCCCCTTTTTTTTGCAATAATTTTACTAGCAGTGGTTTTGCCTGAAGAGATTGATCCTGTTATGCCTATTTTTATCATTTTAATTTTGAAACTAATAAATCAATTAATTTGTCGTCTATTTCGGGGTTGATCTTATTCCAAATATAAAATGATTTTTGTCCCTGGTACATAAACATTTCTAATCCATTAAATGTTTTTTTGTTAGAATCTTTCAAAATCTTTAGTGTTTTGGTTTCTAAAGGATTATAAATTGTGTCAATGTAAATGAGATTATCATTGTCACTATGAAAATTAAATTCAAAATCATTTCCATTTTTTAATCCCAAGCTAGTAGCATTAATAATTATATCAAAATTTTTTATTTCATCTTTTAAATCTTCCCACTTGATAATGTTTAAAAAATTGAACTTTTTTTTAAGAAAAATTGATTTTTCATGCGTTCTATTTACGATAGTAATGTTATGCAACTTTGATTTACTCAATGAGAAGATAACCGATGGAGATACTCCTCCAGCACCTATAACTAAAGCTTTTTTGTTATGGATTTGAGTAATTTCTTTGAAATAAGCAGCCTGTAAACCAAATACATCTGTGTTTTCACCAACAACAGAGTTATTTTCATTTAGAAAAACTGTATTAACAGAATTAGTTTTTTTTGCATCATTTACAAGCTGGTCAATATAAGGAATGATTTTTTGCTTAAATGGGAGCGTAATGTTGATACCATTTAATTCTTCATTTCTAATTTTATCAATAACATCTTTAATCTCGCTTTCCTTAATATCTATTAAGATATATTCCGCATCAATTTTATATTTTTTATACCAATAATTATGAAGTGTTGGTGACAAAGAGTGTGCAATTGGGTGACCAATAATGCCGAATATTTTTTTTTTCATTTATTATATTTGTCAATATATTCTATTATTTGTTTTATTGGCAGGCCCATTATAGAATCTTTGTCTCCTTTAATATACTTGAATAAGTTTAAACCTCCAGCTTCTATTTGATAAACCCCATACTTCAACAATGTTTCAGTATTTATTTTATCTAAATATTCCATTAATTCCTTATCTGTAAAATTTTTCATATATAACTCTGATTGATCCGAATAATTCCAAATCATTGCACCATTTTTAGAAATGCATACTGAACTTATTAAATAATGTTTAGAGTTATTTAATAATTTTAAAATATCTAAAGCTCGATTTCTAGTTGTTGGTTTATTTATTAATTGGTCATTTAAAGATATTACACTATCAGCACCTAAAACTAATTTGTCAGGATTTTTACTGCTTACTTTAATTGATTTAAGTTCTGCTAAATTTTTAGATATTGCTAAAGGTTTAGCACCCTCTGCTAGTAAAGAATCTTTGACTTGATCTTCATCGACATTTGATACCTCTACAGTACAGCCTATCTTATATTTGTCTAATATTTGTTTTCTAACGCCACTTGCCGATGCCAAAATAATGCTCATTTATTTTTTTTTATTTCAAAGATCTTTAATATTGATGCAGCTGTTTCTTCTACTGATTTTCTGGTTACATCAATAATTGGCCAATCATTTTTTTTAAAAAGCATTTTAGATTTATTAACTTCTTCTTTAATTGCAAATAAATCTGTGTATTCTTTTAACCTGTTTTCCTTCATTATAGCGACTCTATTTCTTCTAATATCTGCTAATCTTTCTGGGTCTGCAACAAGACCTATGACACATGTTTTTTTTTCTTTTGTTAAATCACTGGGTATTTTTTGATCTAAAACTAAAGGTATATTAATCGTTTTGTATCCTCTATTAGCTAAGTAGATCGACGTTGGTGTTTTACTCGTTCTGCTCACTCCTAGAAGGACGATGTCTGCAGAAGTAACGTCGTCTAATTTTTTTCCATCATCATGAGACATTGTGAATTGAATGGCCTCGATCCTTCTGTAATATTCATCATCTAAAACGTGCTGTGCACTTGGTTTATGGATTGCTTTCTGATTAAGTAATTTTGAAAAATTTAAAATTAAATTACCTAAGATCCCAAAACATGGTATGTCGTTTTTTTCACTTTTATTAGAAATGTATTTAGCGAGTTTTGTTTCTACAATTGTATATAATATCATCGAATTTCTTAGATTAGAACATTCTTTAATAATTTTATCAATTTGTTGCTCTGTTCTAACAAATGCAAACTCTTTCTTTTCATATTCAAAATTTGCAAATTGAGACTTTAAGGATAAAAAAATTCTATCTAGAGTTTCTCCTGTAGAGTCAGACACAAGATATACATTGTATTTTTCGTTCATATCTCTGTTAATAATTGTTTAATAAGATTAAGTTTTTCATTTTTTTCTTAAAAACTAAATAATAATTAACATTGGTTAACACTATTTTAACACTTTATTACTTGTTGATATTATTGTTCTATAATTGTTTATAAATTCGTTAAAAACAAGAAATATATACATTTTAAGGCACTATTTATTAATAATAGATTGTATAAAATAGGTATAAATAGTTGTATTGATAATTCACAGGACCTATTACACAATCTATATATATAAACTTTTATTTTATGAATGAGTACTCTTAAGAACATTTTAAAAAACAAAGATATTTCTTGTAATGCTGTATGGTTTATGAGACAAGCAGGTAGATATCTCCCAGAATTTAGAGAAATAAGGAAATCTAACACAAACTTCATCAAACTCTGTCTTAATAGTGATCTTAGTTCTGAGATTACTTTACAACCAATAAAAAGATATAATTTAGATGCTGCAATAATTTTCTCAGACATACTTTTGGTACCGTATGCCTTAGGACAAAACGTTGAGTTTGTAGAAAATAAAGGGCCAGTTTTAAGTGAGATAGATCTCAATAAGTTTTTAAGCACATCCAAAAAAGATTATTTAAAAAAATTAGACCCTGTCTATGAGGCAATTAAAAAAACCAGGAGCAAGTTGAATAAAAATAAATCTTTAATTTCATTTGTAGGAGCTCCATGGACATTATTAGTTTACATGTTTAATTTAAAGGAAGGTAATAAAGACTTTAATATTTCTAAAATTAATATTAATAAGATTCAAATTGGAGACATATTAAAAAAATTAATTGAGTTTCTAAATTTACACGTAGAAGCACAAGTAAAAGCTGGTGCAGATATTGTACAAATATTTGACTCGTGGGCTGGATTTTTGAATAACGAAAATTTAGAAAAATTTTGTTATTTTCCTAATAAAGAATTAGTAAAATTTTGTAAAAAAAACAAGATATTGAACATTTGCTTTCCAAAGGGAATTAGAGAAAATTATAAAAAATTCAACGAATATGTTAGACCAGACTGCTTAAATTTAGACTATGAAATTTCACCTGAATGGGCCAAAGAAAATTTAAAAAATGTTGCTATACAAGGAGGCATGAATCCAAAAATATTATTTGAAAACCAAGCAAAAATTGAAAAAGAGGCAAAAAGGTATTTGGACATTTTCAGAGATGTTCCTTATATTTTTAATTTAGGACATGGACTTACTCCAAAAACTGACCCTGAAAAAGTCGGCAAACTAGTTAAATTTATTAAAGAATACAAAAATGAGCAACAATAAACATCCGGAAGTTAAATTTGGCAAGACTGGAGTTCTTATAGTTAACCTTGGCACTCCGGACAGTACTAGTTGGTGGGATATTCGTAAATATCTTAAAGAATTTTTATCTGACAGAAGAGTCATTGAAGTCAACCCTATTATTTGGCAAATCATATTAAATTTATTTATTTTAACATTTAGACCATCTAAAACAGCTAAAGCATATAAAGAAATATGGTTTAAGGAAACTAACGAGTCTCCTCTTTTGTACTACACAAAGCTACAAGCCGAAAAGCTTAAACAAAATATTGGAAATGAAAATACAATTGTTGATTTTGCAATGAGATATGGGAATCCCAGTATAAATTCTAAGTTAAAATTTCTTAAAGAAAGAGGGTGTGAAAAAATAATTATACTACCACTATACCCACAGTACGCTGCGGCTACAACAGCAACAGTTTGTGATGAAGTTTATAGAACTTTAATGAAAATGCGATGGCAGCCAAGCTTACAAATTATTCCACATTATGAAAGCGAACCACTGTACATCAATGCATTGGCAGAAAGTATTAGAAAGAAAATAAAAAATATTAATTGGAAACCAGATTTAATAGTTGCTTCTTACCATGGTATTCCTAAATCATATTTTGAAAAAGGAGACCCATACCAGTGTTATTGTCAAAAAACCTCACGTTTATTATCAGAAAATTTTAAGGAAATAGAGATTAAAACAACTTTCCAATCTAGGTTTGGACCTCAAGAGTGGTTGACACCTTACACAGATAAGACGTTAGAAGTTTTGCCTACTCAAGGTATAAAAAATGTTTTAGTAATTTGTCCAGGATTTGCTTCAGATTGTGTTGAAACTCTCGAGGAAATTCAAATTCAAGGTAAAGAAAGCTTTTTAAACAGCGGAGGGAAGTATTTTGACTTGATACCATGTTTAAACGCGAGTAATGACCACATAAGTGTATTAGAGAGTTTAATTAAGAGGTATATGATTTAACATAATGAATTTATACTTATTGTTCAAATCTTTACATATAATATCAGTAATATCTTGGATGGCAGGTTTATTATATCTTCCTAGAATATTTGTATATCACGCAGAGGCTAATCATGTGTCACAAACAGAAGTTTTCAAGGTTATGGAAAGGAAACTGTATTTCTACATAATGATGCCAGCTATGTTATTGTCTTGGTTATTTGGTATTTTATTAATACATACGTTAGGGTTTTCAGTTTTTTCTGAACTATGGATGCAGATAAAATTAGTATCTATATTGATTTTAACTCATTATCATTTCATTCTCGGAAAATATCTAAGAAATTTTGCGAAAAATGACAACCAAAAGTCCTCAAAGTTTTTCAGAATAATTAATGAAATTCCCACAATTCTTTTGATTGTAATTGTAATTGTTGTTGTTTTTAAACCATTATAATAGGGTTGAATTTTTAATAAAAATATCTATATTTAATCTACTTACCTATTATTTTAAAAAAAAAACTTCATGAATTTACAAGAGTTAAAGCAAAAAAACCCTGCAGAGCTTATTAACGAAGCTGAAAAACTTGGCATTGAAAATCCTAGTACCTTAAGAAAACAAGAAATACTCTTTGCTATCTTAAAGAAACTTGCGGAAAAAAATGAACAAATTACTGCAACTGGTGTTTTAGAAGTTTTACAAGATGGCTTTGGTTTTTTAAGAGCTATAGAGTCAAACTATCTACCTGGGCCAGATGATATCTATGTAAGTCCAAGTCAAATTAGAAGGTTTGGACTAAGAACAGGTGACTCAGTAGAAGGTGAGATAAGAGGGCCTAAAGATGCGGAAAGATATTTTGCTCTATTAAAAGTAAATAAAATTAATTTTGATGATCCTGAAAAAGGGAAGAATAAAATTGCATTTGATAACTTAACCCCGTTGTATCCGAATGAAAGAATTAAACTTGAAGTAGAAACAAGTAAAGTTGAAAAAAAACCAGACAATACCGCAAGATTAATTGATTTAGTTAGCCCGATAGGCAAAGGTCAAAGATCTTTAATTGTTTCACCTCCAAGGGCGGGTAAAACAATTATACTTCAAAACATCGCACAATCTATCACTGCAAATCATCCTGAATGTTATCTAATGGTTTTACTAATTGATGAAAGACCAGAAGAAGTTACAGACATGCAAAGATCAGTAAAGGGAGAAGTTGTTGCTTCAACTTTTGATGAACCAGCTTCTAGACACGTAGCCGTAGCAGAAATGGTTATTGAGAAAGCAAAGAGGCTAGTTGAGCACAAAAAAGATGTTGTTATACTTCTTGACTCAATTACTAGACTGGGAAGAGCATATAATGCAGTTATACCAAGTTCAGGAAAAGTTTTGACAGGTGGTGTAGATGCTAACGCATTACAACGTCCAAAGAGATTTTTTGGTGCTGCAAGAAATGTCGAAGAGGGTGGCTCACTAACAATTATCTCTACTGCATTAATTGATACAGGTAGCAGAATGGATGAAGTTATATTCGAGGAATTTAAAGGTACAGGTAATTCAGAACTTATCCTAGATAGAAAAGTAGCTGATAAAAGAATTTATCCAGCATTAGATATAACAAGATCTGGTACTAGAAGGGAAGAATTGCTTTTTGAAAAAGACGATCTTTCTAAAATGAATGTTCTAAGAAGAATTATAAGTCCAATGGGCACAATGGATGGTATTGAATTTTTAATCTCTAAACTGAAAAATACTAAAAATAACGCAGACTTTTTTGACTCAATGAACAAATCTGCAAATTAACAATTAATTTATTGAATAGTTTTATTGCTAAAATCTGCTTGATGTAAATAAAAGTTTATTATATTTTCTAGCGTATTTGCTTTACTTCTCAACGTTACAGACTCTAATAATTTTTGTTTTTCTTCATTAGTGATCGGGGCGATCATTGAAAGAGTATTTATCTTTTGAGATTTGTCTAGTTTGTCAAATTCTCTCCAATTTAACAAAAGGCCATTTTTTTTAAAGAAAGTTTCAGCTTTAGAAACTAAATTGTCTGTATTTATTTCTTCATTTATAGGTTTAAGGTCAGCATCAAATTTTTTATAGTTCACTTTAAATTCTCGGTATAATTTTGAATTCTCTTTTTCTTCTAATATTTCAAATCTTGTAATACCTGTTAAATTAATTAAGACTCTTCCGTCTTCACTTTTTTGAAAATCACTAATTTTACCTAGGCACCCTACTTTATAAACCTCTTTACCTTGTCTTTTAGACTGTATCATTCCCATTAACTTATCTTTTCCTATAGAATCATTGACTAAATCTAAATATCTTTGTTCAAATATATTTAATGGTAGATTAGTGTTAGGAAAATAGATAACACCACTTAGTGGAAAAATCGGTATAAGCTCAGGATATAATTTCATATTTATAATTATATAATAGAAATATTGAATTTTTGATAGCGACATTTTATTTCAAAAAAATGTATTAGTTTACAAAGTTAGAAACTAATAGCTTTCTTCGTCTTGCATTCTTCGTTTTATACGGTTAAACTTTTAATATTAAAAAGCGGGCATAGCTCAGTGGTAGAGCGTCTCGTTGCCAACGAGAAGGTCGAGGGTTCGAACCCCTTTGCCCGCTCCATATAATTAAAGATGACTGATTTAGCAGATAAAAAGTGTGTACCATGCCAAGGCGGTATCCCGGCTTTTGAAATAAATGAAATACACAAGTATATGAAAAAGATCGATGGCTGGGATGTGCAAACAGACCAAAACAAAAATTATTTCATCAAAAAAGAATTTAAGTTTAAGGATTATTTATCAAGTGAGCAATTTGTCTTAAAAGTAGGTAAAATTGCTGAAGATGAAGGTCATCATCCAGATATATCGTTTGGTTGGGGGTATGTTGTAATCAAAATCTCTACACATGCTATCGAAGGTCTTGCAGAAAGTGATTTCGTTTTAGCCGCGAAAATTGATAAACTATAAACTTTAATGATTAAAATGTCTTACATTTGTAAAGATCATTTTAATATTAGATTTATTAGCTGCTTCAATAACTTCTTTGTCTCTAATTGAACCACCCGGTTGAACAATTATTTTTACACCTGAATTTATTAATGTTTTGATACCATCAGCAAAAGGAAAGAAAGCATCAGAAGCTGCGATTGAATTATTTAATTTTGACGGTTGAAATTTTCTTGCTTTCTGAGAAGCAATTTTGCAACTGTCTAATCTATTTTGTTGACCAGCTCCAATTCCAATAGTAGCAAAATCTTTAGTAATCACAATTGCATTTGATTTAACATATTTACAAATATTAAAGGCAAATTCTATTTCTTTGATTTCTTTTTTTGTAGGTTTCATCTTAGTTACGAATCTTAATTTTTTTCTATCAAAAACAGATATGTCTTTCTCTTGAGCTAGAAAAGAATTATTATTCATTTTAACTGATAGATTGATGTCATCATTATATTGTGAAATATCAATAATTCTCATATTTTGTTTTTTCTTAAGTATTTGTAATGCTTTCTTTTCAAATCCATTTGCAAGAACAACTTCAAAATAAGTTTTGTTAATTTCATCAGCTAACTTTTTATTTATTCTATAATTACAAGCTATAATTCCACCGAAAGCACTTATAGGGTCACTTGCTTGGGATTTTTTAAAAGATAAAAAGGGTGATTTGTGTGAAGCAACGCCACAAGGGTTAGCATGCTTTATTATAACTGTTGTTGGAAGGTTTTTAACTGATGACAATATTTCAAGTCCAGCATAGATGTCATTATAGTTATTGAAGCTTAATTGTTTCCCACTTAATTTAATTAAGCCCAAATTTTCCTTTTTAAGATCATTTATATATATAGATGCTTTTTGATGTGGATTTTCCCCATATCTAAGAGATTCTATTTTTCTTCCAAAAATTATTTTTTTTTCTGGAAATTTAATACCTAGTTTTTTATTAAACCATTCAGAGATAATCGAGTCATAGTAAGCAGTAAAGCTAAAAGCTTTTCTTGCTAGTTCTTTCCTATAAATTAGGCTAGTTTTACCTTTGTTTTTTCTCAAATCATTAATAAAACTTTTGTAGTCGTCTTTGTCAGTTATAATTGTTACATGATTAAAATTTTTTGCAGCCGCTCTTACCAAAGATGGACCTCCAATATCAATATTTTCTATAATCTTATTTTCATTTTTTGTCTCATTTAATGTTTTTTTAAAGGGATAAAAATTTACCACAACTAAATCAATTGGCTCAAACCCATTTGCCTTCATTTGGGTTTTATGTTTTTTTTTGGATCTATTAAATAAAATTCCAGAATGAATTTTTGGATGAAGTGTCTTTACTCTTCCATCAAGCATTTCTTTAAAGTTTGTGAAGCTTGAAATATCTTTACACTTGAAACCCTTTTTTTTAATGAATTTAAAAGTTCCACCAGAACTAATTATATTTATTTTTTGTGTTTTAAGTTCTTTTAGTATTGATAATAATTCAGTCTTATCTGATACTGAAATGAGAGCATTTTTAATCTTAGTTTTCATTTAGTTTAATTTTTTTTTAATTTCCCAATGAATAGTTTTGCTGTCGTTTACTAAATTACCTGAGATTGTTATACAAGTATTATTTAAAATTTTGTTTCTAGCTAAAAATAAGCCTTTTTCTAAAATAACCGAAGTTTCATTTGTTGAAAAAATTAAAGATTTATTTTTGTTTATTTGAATTAATATACTATTACCACTCATAGTTTTAATTGCATTAAGACCGGGATAAAGATGAAATCTCAAACTAAAATTTGTTGGTTTTCCATCCTTCTGTTTTAATATTTTATCACAGCCTATTAATGATTCATTAAGTTTATCAAATGTTAACTCCCTTTTATGAATGCATTTAAATAATTTGTAATAGCCATTATGTGATGCAATGAATTTAGCAGTTTGTTTATCTTCACTAGTGTGTAAATTACTAATTTTAAAAGTATTTTTTATTGAGTTTCCAAATATTTTATTAATTAATTTAATTCTTTCAAATTTTGTAACCGATGTATCATTTAAGGTCAAAGTAGATTGAGCAGAGGTCAAACGACTAAGCAACTCTGCCTTAGATGAAATACTTGAACCAAATCCACAATTAGTAATTATTTTTTCTCCATTCAAATAGTATTCGAACGATAATGGTCCAGATTGATAACTTCTAGAAAAATCTTTTCGTGGAGGAGCTCCCACATCAAAAAAAATTGAATTTTTTTTAAAAGAAAAAACGAAGATATCTCCAACTTTATTTTTTTTAACCTTTGAGCCATATTCTAATTGATTAAGAAATTTATTAAATGTTTCAATTTGCACTTCTTTGCCACCATTGAAAAGGGGTACTTGAGAATTTGGAGATAAAACATTTTTTAAACAACTCAAGTTTTTTTCAATAGTTGCATCTAAAAATTCTGGGACATATTTTTGGGCATCTTTAATACACTCTTTGCATAGAATTAAGTACTTAACAAAGTAAAGTAAATCATCAGGGTTTCTAGTTAAGGGAAAACCATCTTGATCGTAAAAATTCTTAACTAATTTTTCTAATTCTCTAATACCAATATGAAAATTTTCTTCATATTCTTTAAATACAAGACCTGAAACTATTAAAGCAGTTAAAATCTCAATTCTCTTTGATTGATCTTTTTCATATTTTATATTTTTTTTTAAATGATTTGTTTGCATTATTATACTGTGGAGAAAATTTTTTTTGAAATAAAAGTTTCCATTTTTTAATATAATTTCTACATTTAAAATCCAGCTGATTATTCTTTTACTAAGTACAGAACTTTCCCAAATATTTTTCTTAAATTTATTATTTTTAAGTATCCAAAGATCAATTATTTTTTGTAAGGATTGACCGTCATTTTTTCGATCAATAAGATTTAACCATAAAAAACTATGCCTACTCTTTTCTTCGTTAATATTTTTTTTATTTGTCCAAAAAATATTTGGATTTATTTCACTAATTTTGAATGAATAATTTTTATAGTTTGTAATTGATGTTAAAAGAAAAGGGTTTGGGTTGAAGTAAAACTGTTGTGGAATTTTAGTTTCTAAAGATCTTTTATAAATATTTGTTGTAAAATATATTTTTTTGATTAACTTTATAAAACTTATCTGTAAAGCTAAAAAGTAAAAATAGACACTTTTTAATTCAAACATTTATTGATTAGAGCGTAGTATACTTATATTTTTTTTAAGATTCCCTTCATTTTCTTTGAAGATTGTTGAGCCTGATACTAGTATATTTGCACCAGCTTTTTTCGCGTCAATACAATTTTCAAAATTAATACCTCCATCAATTTCTATGTCAGTATTTAATTTTTTTTTATCTATTAATTTTTTGATATTTTTAGTTTTATCTAAAACTTCTGGCATAAATTTTTGACCACCAAAACCAGGTTCAACACTCATAATTAAAACAAGATCAATTAGTTCCAGATAACTCTCTATTAACTCAATCCTTGATTTTGGTTTTAAAGAAATGCCAACTTTTTTTCCTTCGTTTTTAATTAAATTTATTGTTTTCGAAATATCTGGAGTTGCTTCTGGATGAAATGTAATTATATCAGCCCCCGCATTAGCAAAGTCTTTTATAAATTTATCCACCGGCGATATCATCAGATGTACATCAAAAGTTTTTTTTGTTAGTGGCCTTAGTTTTTTAATAACTTCTGGTCCAATTGTTAAATTAGGAACAAAATGACCATCCATTACATCAATATGAATATAATCCGCTCCTGCTTTTTCTAAAGTAATAACTTCTTCTCCTAATTTACTAAAATCAGCAGACAATATAGAGGGTGAAATTTTTATTGGTTTACTCATCCTTTACTTATATTTTAAACAACAAATATGTCAAAAAGATAAATTGTTAGTTAAAAAGCTGATATAGTTGTTTAGAAAAATCACTTTCTAAGGGGAAAGATAGCATGCCCCAGACATCATAACCCAAAACATAAGGCATAACATAAAATCTAAATAAGTAAAAAAACCAAGCAACATATAGAGGTATAAATAAACCAAATAAAAAGCTTGGCGTAATAAATCGAAATAACTTTATTATGGGATCAGTATATTTTACGAAAACTCTCATAAAAAAAAACTCTGAGTCTTCCCTTTGAAAAATATTCATAACAGCACGCCCTATAAGCGTCCACATTATGGCTCCTAGTACGTAGTCTAAAGCTATTGCCCAAATTGGGATCATTATCTTAAATTACCATGATTATGTAAAAAAAAAAGGGGCGAATTTCTCCACCCCTTTTCAATTTTTAATTTAACAATATTTAGTGTTGTCTACCTAATACTGATTTACCTGACGGTACTCTCGTATCCTCAACCATTTTTTGTGTGGCTGCATCAGGTTCTTTAGTTAATAAGCTTACAACTATCATTGCTACTAAACTTACAGTTGCTCCTACAATACCAAATGTTAATTGAGTAATGCCTAGGAAAACTTCTCCACCTGTACGTAAGTGAATCAAGTAAGCTGTTCCTGAAGCTAATCCTAATAACATTCCTGCAACAGCACCTGAAGCGTTAGCTCTCTTCCACCAAACTCCTAATACTAGTGGGAAGAATAATCCTGACATCGCAAAGTCAAAAGCCCAGATTACTGAACCTAAAATACCTTGAATCTCAAGAGCTGCAATGGTTGCTCCGGCTATACCAATTAGAACTAGTAATACCCTTGCAACAATCAATCTTTTTGCTGTTTCTGCTTTTGGATCAATGATCTTGTAGTACAAGTCATGTGATAAAGCATTCGCAATAGCTAAGATCAAACCATCAGCTGTTGACATGGCAGCGGCCATACCTCCAGCAGCAACAAGTCCAGAAATTACATATGGCAATCCTGCTATTTCAGGTGTAGCTAGAACTACTGCTTTACCGCCCATGAAAAACTCATTTAATTCAAGTGTTCCATTTCCGTTAAAGTCATTAACAAACATTAAGTTTGCTTGGTTCCAGTTTTGATACCAGTCTATCGCTTGAACATCTGCAATTGATTTCCCAATAATTCCTGTTGGAAGTGATGGGTCAATCAAAGATAGTTTTGATAACGTCGCTAACATAGGCGCAGAAGAATAAAGTAGGAATATAAAGAATAGTGACCATCCTACTGATCTTCTAGCTGCTTTTACACTCGGTGTAGTAAAATATCTCATCATAACGTGAGGTAGTGATGCTGTTCCAGCCATCATACATACCGCTAGTGATATAAACGCCCAAGGCGTTGCATTTACTGAAGAGTGTGCTTTTGTTATTCCTGCTAGGCCTTTTGGCACAGTTGCTAGGTCCGCGGCACTATTTTTGATAGTTCCTAAACCAAACTGGCTTTCTAGGTCAGCAATACGAGCTACTTCATCAGCTAACATTACATGTGGGAAAAATCCAGCACCCATCTTATTACTTATCCAGAAAACTGGAAGTAAGTAAGCGATGATCAATACAATGTATTGAGCAACCTGTGTCCAGGTTACCGCTCTCATTCCACCCAACAGTGAACAAAGCAAAATACTAATCAATCCAACATAAACCGCATATTTGAATGGAATGTCTAATGCTACAGAAGCAATTGTTCCAGTTGCATTAATTTGCGCTGTTACATATGTAAATGAAGCTACAGTTAAAACGATTACTGCACTAAGTCTAGCTAAGTTACCACCGTATCTTGTTCCTACGAAATCTGGAACTGTATAACAGCCAAATTTTCTTAGGTAAGGTGCTAACAATGATGCAACTAAAACGTATCCACCTGTCCAGCCTACTAGTAGAGCCATATAACCATAACCTTTAAAATAAATTCCTCCTGCCATAGCAACGAATGATGCACCAGACATCCAGTCTGCTGCAGTTGCCATTCCGTTGAATACAGTTGGAACTTGTCTTCCAGCTACGTAGTACGCGTCTACTTGTACTGTCCTAGATAGATAACCAATAATTGCATATATAGCTACTGTGAATGCCACAAAGCAAATACCTATCGCTTTAGCAGTCATGCCCATTTGTTCAGCAATTGCCATTAAGATTATGAATACAATAAATCCACCAGTGTATATTCCATAAACTTTAGGCAAGTTATCTATAAATTTACCTTTTATCATTTAATCATCCTCTCTTTCCGAGTAACCAAATTCCTCGTCAATTTTTTCCTGTCTACCCGCAAACCAAAAGATTAGTATTACGAATATTCCAAGAGATCCTTGACATGTCATATAGTAAGACAAAGGATAGCCTAAAGGCCTGAAGCTAGAAGCTTCCATTTGTGCTCCGAAAAGAAATATCCCTATGGAAAAAACAAACCAAATTGCTAATGTTACAAAAAGCAAACCTCTTGTTTTTTGCCAGTATCGATCCTTATTCGACATATTTCCCCCTTTTTCTTATTTTGATGGAAGAATGATAACCATTTTCACCTAGATTTAAACCTTTAAAAAATGCTAATAAGACGCTATTTTGAACTATCTATACAACTAAAAGTAGTATTATGGCCTTAAAATACAGATTTACATTTAAAGATTTTAAAAAATTATCTCTAGAAGATTTTAAAATTTATTTATTTTCTCTGTTTAAAGCATTCATTCCTCATAAAAAAATTAAAAATTTATTAGAATTAAAAATATTTATTCAAAATAAATCTGCTTGGGTTTCACAGGTTACTCTTTATGGTTATTTGAAAACAAGAATGGGATCTAGATACGTATTACACTTTGATAACGAAATTTTTTTAAGATCAATTAACACAGCTAAGTGGAATGTTTATGTTGTAGCTCTACAAGATTTAACTTTTTTCACGTTTTCTTATTTACATGCTTCATTCGGCAATCAAGAATTTACTAAAGCAGAAAATATTTTTAACGAAATTTTAGAAGATGAAATTCAAAATAATATACCAAATGAAGTCGCAGAGGAGGCTAAAAGAACTTTTAAACAAAGATTGGAAAAAATAAATTGGAAAAATTATTACGAGTCGCACCCGTTTAATGACAGCGCTTTGGCTTTATATAAATGGGCACCTATAGCCGATGAGTTAAAAATTTTAGATAGAAAAATTGTTTTAAACTCGGTTATTTTAAAATGGGATATTGTAAAAAAAGAATTTTACAAAAGAATTAATTTTTAAGAGTTTCTTCTGTTTTCTATAAGATTTTCTACTACGCTTGGATCAGCTAAAGTAGTAGTATCACCTAAGTTATCAGGTTCATTTGCAGCAATTTTTCTTAAAATTCTTCTCATAATTTTCCCTGATCTAGTTTTAGGAAGACCAGGAGAAAACTGAATTACATCAGGAGTTGCTATCGGTCCAATTTGTTTTCTCACCCAAAGCTTGAGGTCTCTTTCTAAATCTCCATCTGGTTTTTCACCTACATTAAGAGTCACATAACAATATAAACCATTTCCTTTAATGCTGTGGGGAAAACCGACTACAGCTGCTTCAGCGACTTTGGGGTGAGCTACAAATGCGCTTTCAATTTCTGCAGTCCCCAAGTTATGACCAGACACGATTATAACATCGTCAACTCTACCTGTTATCCAATAATAACCATCTTTGTCTCGTCTGCATCCATCGCCAGTAAAATACTTTCCATCAAACTGAGAAAAATAAGTGTCAATAAACCTTTGATGATCGCCATAAACAGTTCTCATTTGACCTGGCCAAGAAGTTGCAATGCACAGTCTTCCTTTTCCCTCTTTTTTAACTATCTTGCCGTCCTGATCAACTAAGACTGGTTTTATGCCATAAAAGGGTTTAGTAGCCGATCCTGGTTTAAGATCAATTGCGCCTGGTTGTGGAGCAATAAGTATACCACCTGTTTCAGTTTGCCACCATGTATCTACTATTGGGCACTTTGATTCACCTACTACATTATAATACCACATCCATGCCTCAGGATTTATGGGTTCACCCACAGTACCCAGTAACTTGAGTGATTTCCTGCTAGTTTTTTTTACAGGTTTATCACCTTCTCTCATTAATGCTCTTATTGCAGTTGGAGCTGTATAAAAAATATTAACTTTATATTTATCTACAATTTGCCACCAACGTGAACTATCAGGATAATTTGGAATTCCTTCAAACATTATCGTTGTAGCTCCATTAGCTAAAGGACCATAAATTATATAACTATGTCCCGTAACCCAACCAATGTCAGCTGTACACCAATAAATGTCATTGCTTTTATAATCAAATATATATTGATGTGTCATGGACGCATAAACCAAATATCCTCCTGTTGTATGTAAAACTCCTTTAGGTTTTCCAGTTGAGCCTGATGTATAAAGTATAAACAAAGGATCTTCTGCGTTCATTTCTTCGGGGTCACATTTATTTGAAACAGAGGAGATCATTGACTTGTATGAAATATCTCTTTCATCGTTCCAATCCACTTGATTTCCTGTTCTTTGAACTACTACACATTTTTTGACATCAGGACATTGAGTTAAAGCTTCATCGGCTATTTTTTTTAACGGTATAATTTTTCCACCTCTTACTCCTTCATCTGCCGTAATTAAGTAATCGGATTCACAATCATTGATTCTTGTAGCAATGGAGTCTGGAGAAAAGCCACCAAATATAATCGAGTGAACCGCACCAATCCTTGCACAAGCAAGCATGATATAGGCCAATTCAGGTATCATTGTTAAATATATAGTAACTCTATCACCTTTCTGAACACCAATACTTTTTAAGCCATTAGCTGCTTTGCAAACATTTTGGTGTAATTCTTTATAAGAAATTTTCTTAGAGTCAGCAGGATCATCCCCAACCCAAATAATTGCAGTTTTTTTTGCATTTTTTTTGAGGTGTCGATCAATACAATTTGCTGATGCATTCAGTGTTCCGTCGTAATACCACTTAATTTTTACTTCCTCTTTGCTGTATTTTACATCTTTAATTTTTGTATACTTCTTAATCCATGAAATTCTTTTTCCTTCCTTAGCCCAGAATTTTTCATTTTCTTTAATAGAAAGCTTATATTTTTTCTTATATTTAGACTCATTAACATATGCATGATTTGCCCAGCTATCTGAAACTTTAATTACATTGTTGCCATCACTATCTTTGTATTGACTTAAAGTTTTGAAAGATTGTTTTTTTCTAGATCTTTTTACTTTTCTAGTTTTTTTTCTAGATCTTTTTACTTTTCTAGTTTTTTTTCTAGATCTTTTTACT
>MDSV01221999.1_pt1 | contig 29155 bp, 23 predicted proteins | sample 810851 | NCBI WGS metagenome assembly MDSV01 (sample SAMN05326640, study PRJNA326480) | marine metagenome | isolation source: seawater | place: Atlantic Ocean: North East | collected 2012 | reverse complement strand
GAGCCAGGATCAAACTCTTCATTGTTAAATTTTAAATACTATTTAACAACTAAAGAAATTAAATTCTATCTGCTCATGATGGTTTATTCTCTGAAATTAGAATAAATTCTAATTTACGCTGTCAATCAATTTCAATATTTTAATGAACATAAATTTTTTAACCGCTTAATAAAAAAGCAGGGGATAAATATAAAACCATTTTTAGTGCCCACAAAGCAAAATAATCTGAAAAAAAATATAATTTATCAACAGATTTAGCTAAATCAAGTAACTTTTACTCTGAAGCGCCTGCAAATATAGTATCTTTTTGATATGTACAAAACATTTTACAGATATTTTTCAGAGAATATTTGGGCATAGTTTATCATTAGCATCTTAATTACATGAAAAAATTCCAGACTAATCCAAATCTGAAAGTAAAATCTCGGTAAGGATAATTGGGGGCTGAATAATAATTATAACCAGTAAATGAGGAATTAAAATGCTCAAATTTAAAATAAAGTCTTGTTTGTTGAATTTTTGCATTAATAAAAAAATCAATTATCGGAAATTCTCCCAACTTTTTGTAATTCTGTATGTATAATTCCGATAATAATGGGTCATAACCATTCATGTAAAATTTTGAAAAGTATTTTATGCCAAAGCCCGTTTGTAAAAATAATGCTTTTTTAAACATATCAGTACTAAAAAATACCGAGTTTCTTGAAACTATTTGAGGTATATTTATAATATCATCAGAAAGTGACTTTTGAAAAAGAAGTTTTGAGTCAATTGAAAATTTACCAAAATTTAAATTTCTAGAAAAATTAATCTTTAGGACATCAAGATTACCGCTATGTTGTATAGGGATTATAGAATATTCAGCTGGATTATCTAAATTTACCCCTTCTAATTTTTCAAATTGAACATGATTTTTTACAGAAATTAAATCAATGTTCAAATTAAATAATTTTTTCAATTTCAAGACAATTAAAATTGAATTAGTGATTGAATTATCGAATTGATTATTCCAATTATAATTTTCATAATTACTTCTATGCAGCAATAAGTTGTAATTAGGTGCAGCAGATAAAAATTTATAATTTATTGCTAAAAAATCATCATTATTAAGTTTTATAGTCAGTGATGAAGAAAACATGTTTGATATGTTGTCGCCAAAAATAAAATTTTCAGTTTTTGCACTTAATTTAATTTTTGAAAAAGTTTTTATGTACTGACTAGTGAGAAATGTAGTTTTTGAATGAATTTTTTGACTATTATCAATATACTGGTCTATCTGAAAATTTTCTAAAAAATATTTATCCCCTACATAACGAAAACCAATATTAATTTTCCCCAATGCTCTAGAATCATACAAAAGACTTGCTCCAAAATTTATAGAGTTTAGCATTATTTTATCTTTGATTTCTTGCAAAACAAATGATTCTCCAAAAAATTCGTCACTTGAATTTTGTTGAAATTTATATTTTTTTTCTTCTAAATTAATTGTATTAGAAAATCTTAGGCTATTATTTTTAATTGAGTCTTTTTTAGCTAAAGTATAAGATTGGTCTATATAAAACCTTCTGCCAATAAACTCATTATGTGCATTTTCAAAATTTGGATCAAAAACTCCTCTGTCTATAAATTGACTATTACCATTTTCAAAATTTAATATATCTGAATCATTAATACCACCATTTTGCTCAGAAAATAGTTTTTGATTAGCATAATGGGTTCTTAGCTTATATTTCTTATTTTTCGATAAGTAATTTGTTGTAAGACTAAAGTTAGAAGTGTTGCTGATAAAATTTTGATAATTTCCAAGTGATCTCAGTCCTTTTCTAGAGATAGAAAAGTTAAATTGGCGGGATGTGTTTACCGAAAAAGTAGCGTCAAGCAATTGCCCTTGTTCAAATGCCGATCTATACATTAATTCTGTAAAGGGAGTTGGTAAGTCATAATATACAATATCATCAACAGAATCATAAGCATAATACTTATTAGAGGCCCCCATTTTTGGATTAATGGAGCTAGTTGGAAAAAAAGATAGTGTATTATATGCAACTCCAGTATTAGAAAATGGAATAAGATCAAAATTATCTTTCCTTAAAAAATTAATCTTATAATATTTATCAATGGTTAAAGAAGTATCAATAACAATAGTGTCATTTTGCCTGGTGATTATTAAATAATCTTCAATTTTAGCATCAAGATTTTTATCATTTTTTGTGCTTCTATCACCGAATTTATTTACTATCGAATCTCGAATGAAAGAATTTTGTATATTACCTCCACGGTCAATATCAAAGGGAGGCATCTTTGATGTCTGAGATTCCTGAGAGAAAACAAGATTAGACATTTGTACAATACAAAATAAAAATATATATTTTTTCATTAATCCTAATATCGGTACAAAAATAATCAGAAATCAATTATACATTGAAAATTAACAATTTTTTATGCTGAAAAATAATTATAGTGAGTTTAAATTTGAATGTGGTTTAGACGAAGCTGGTAGAGGATGCCTTGCTGGCCCAGTGACAGCTGCAGCAGTTATATTAAGTCCTGATTTCAAAAATAGTCATATAGACGATTCTAAAAAACTATCTTACATTCAAAGAGAGAATCTTTCAAAATTTATAATAGATAATTGTTTAGCACACAGCATTCATAATATTTACCCAAAAAAAATTGATAAAATTAACATTTTAAATGCATCAATTTTAGCAATGCACAAATGTATTGCAAAACTGAAAATTAGACCTAATTTTTTAATTGTTGACGGTAATAAGTTTAAAAAATTTGAAAATATTAATCACAAAACTATTATTAAAGGTGATCAAAAATATTTAAGTATTGCATCGGCTTCAATTTTAGCAAAACATTTTAGAGATAAATATATGGCAGTTATTGATAAAAAATTTCCAAAATATTTATGGGTTAAAAATAAAGGCTACCCAACTCTTCAACATAAGAAGGCAATCCGTGATTTTGGAATTACATTGCATCATAGAAAAAGTTTCAAACTTTTCGATGATCAATTAACAATTGATTTTTAAATTAGCATAACAATAATTTGGCAATGAATATTCATCTCAGAATTTTTTTCTTTTTTATAATTCTATGCTCATGTGATAAAGTAATTGACGAAAAGTTAGAAAACTATTATTTAATTGATGAAAACTCAAAGGCTGTCTTAAACATAAAAAATCTTGGTAAATTTAAAAACAGCATTATTAATAATAAATATTTAAACCTAATATTTAATTCTAACTTATCACTTAAAAACCTAATTAATGATATTAATCAAATAAGCAATGATAAACAAATAATTGTTGGATTGTACGGAGATGATGAACTCCTATACGATATTATAGGAAATAAAATTATAAATGATACTAATAATTTGAAAAAATACCATTTAGTTGGGAATATAGATTTAATCACCAACAACACAGGCAAAGTTCCAAAAATAAATAAAACTCATTTTGTTAATAAATTCAAAAAAATGAATCAAACGAATGAAAATTTCAGTATTGCTCTAGACAGTAAATTGACTAAGAAATTTATGAATAGAGTTTTTGGGGGGGAAAACTTTAAAATTAATTCAAATCTTATACTTAATGTTAATGCAAAAAATGATTTGATTGTATTAGACGGTTTGATTGATAACTATAATTTAAAACTAAACAACAAAGAAAACCAACTTAAGTTAGAAGAAATAAAAAATAATGATGTGTCAATAGATTTAGATTATTATGATAATTTAATTAATGATTATGATTTTTTAAATACAAATCAAGAATTAAATTTTAATTTTTTTGAATTTGAAAATAGCAAAAGCAAGCATAATAATTTAAAGATATTTCAATTCAAGAATGGAGATAATGTTGTAAATGTTAATGGTCTAATTTCAGATTCAAGCCCTGATTCTTTAGACTTACAGCATAATTTAAAATTTAAAGTTAGCATTCCAAACGAAATCATATTAGGACCTATAATTGTTAAAAATCATATCAATGATAAGAATGAAATCATGATACAAGACAATGAAAATAAGGTTTACCTAATTGATAATAACGGTCAAGTAGAGTGGACAAAAAAAATTGACGGAAAAATTATTGAGGATATATTTCAAATAGATAGTTACAAGAATGGGGAAATGCAATATGTTTTTAATACTGAAAAAAAATTATATGTACTGGACAGAAAAGGGCGTAATGTGGGGAGGTTTCCTTTAAATTTTAATGATAAAATAACTAAACCTGTTTCAATATTTGATTATGACAAAAATAAAAATTATAGACTTTTAATAACTCAAAGCAATGAGTTATTTATGTTTGATATTAAAGGAAGCAGGGTTAAAGGATTTGATTACAAAAAAAGTTCTGAAATAATAACAAAGCCAAAACATTTCAGGATTGCCAACAAGGATATTATAGTATTTAAAACTCTAAACAAATTATTAATTTTAAATAGGAGAGGTAAAATTAGAATAAAACCTGAAAAAAAATATAAATATTCTAATGAAGAAGTTTATCAATATAAAAACTATTTAATTACAACAAGTGATAAAAATGAAATTTTAAAGATAAGTACAGATGGTAAAATTTCAGTCGAAAAAACAATTGCTTTTAACAGCTTAATTGTTGCTAATTATGATCATATTGTCATATTAGAAAAAAACTTACTATCAAATTTAGAAAACAATACAGAAATTCAATTTGGAAAATTTGATAAATTAAAAATATTTAAACTCAACAAAAATGATTTTATTAGATTTCACGATGTTCAAAATAATAAATTATACTTTCTAAATAGTAAACTAATAATTCAAAAGGGATTTCCTATTTACAGCAAAGGGTCTACAGACTTTAATGTATATAATAAAAAAATTGAATTTTCATTGAAGTCTGATAGTCAAACAATAAAATTTTTTAGGGTTAAATAAATTTTGAATTAAAAATTTTTGAAAAAAAATCTTTTAAATCAGATTTAACTTCGTTTAATGAAGGTTTATAATCTTTATTTTCATTATAAATTGAGGTTACTAAATTATTTGTCAAACCACAAGGAATAATGTAATCAAAGTACTTAAGGTCAACATTAACATTTAAAGCAAATCCGTGCATTGTTACCCATCTACTAGCTCTTACCCCCATAGCACAAATTTTTCTTGATTTAGGTGTGTCTACATCCAGCCAAACACCAGTTTTGCCATTATTTCTTTGACCATTTATTCCATAATTACTCAATGTCATTATAACAACCTCCTCTAAAAATCTAAGATATTTATGAATATCAGTAAAAAAATTTTCTAGATCTAAAATTGGATAACATACTATTTGACCAGGGCCATGATATGTAATATCTCCTCCTCTATTTGTTTTATGAAAACTAGCATTTTTTGTTATCAGTTGGCTCTCGTCAATCAACAAATTTGTAATATTACCGCTTTTACCCAAAGTGTAAACATGTGGGTGCTCAACAAAAATAAAATAATTGGGTGTAAGTGATTTAGAATTATTTTTTCTGTTTTTTTTCTTTACATCAATAATCTTTTCAAATAAACTATGTTGGTAATCCCAAGCCTTTTTATAATTCATTTGACCAAGATCAATAAACTTAATTTTTTTGTTCATTTTTAATTATTAAACTTGGAACAAATTCATACTTTTAATTTTAAAGTAAATATAGTTATCTTTTAAAAATTATTTCTGTATTCATTATTATTTCAATTAAAGGTATATTTGTAAATCTAATATTTAGAATTAAATGGAACTTAGCGAACAAGAAAAAGTAAGAAGAGATAAATTGATGAAAATAAGATCTCTCGGAATCAATCCTTATCCAGCTGATTTATTTCCGGTTTCAAGCAACTCAAAAAAAATAAAAAATGAATTCAATGAAGGTGAGATTGTAGTATTAGCTGGAAGATTAATGTACAGAAGAATTCAAGGAAATGCTAGTTTCGCTGAGTTGCAAGATAGTAAAGGTAAAATTCAGCTTTATTTCAATAGAGATGAAATTTGTCCTGGGGAGGATAAAACTTTGTATAACGAATTATACAAAAAATTACTTGATAACGGAGATATTATTGGAGTTGAAGGAAGTTTATTTAGAACTAAAGTTGGAGAAAAAACAGTATTAGTCAAGAACTTTAAATTACTTTCAAAATCTCTTAGGCCCCTACCGCTACCAAAAGAAGATAGTAAGGGGAATCTTTACGATGGATTTAATGACCCTGAACTTAGGTATAGAAGAAGATATGTGGACTTAATTGTAAATCCACATGTAAAAGACACATTTATAAAACGAACCCTTATTACTAATAGCATACGTGAGTTTTTAAATAAAAGGGATTACCTTGAAGTTGAAACTCCGATACTGCAACCAATTGCTGGTGGAGCCACTGCTAAACCTTTTTTAACATACCACAACGCTTTGAATATTCCACTATACTTAAGAATTGCAAATGAATTATATCTCAAACGTTTAATTGTTGGCGGATTTGACGGAGTTTATGAGTTTGCTAAAGATTTTAGAAATGAAGGTATGGATAGAACCCATAATCCAGAATTTACAATTCTTGAACTCTATGTGGCATATAAAGATTATAATTGGATGATGGAAATTACTGAGCAATTATTAGAAAAAGTGTCAATTAATTGTAATGGAAATACTAAAGTAATCGTGGGGGAAAATACTATTAATTTCAAGGCACCCTTTAAAAGAATTTCAATATTTGAAGCTATAAAAAAATTTACAGGAATTGACATTTCTAAAATGGACGAGTCAATGCTTAAAAAAACAGCAAAAGATTTGAATATTGAAATAGATAAAACTATGGGAAAAGGAAAAATAATTGATTCAATATTTAGTGAAAAGTGTGAATCAAGTTTTATTCAACCTACTTTTATAATAGACTACCCCAAAGAAATGAGTCCACTTACAAAGATTCACAGAAAAAATAGTGATCTAACTGAAAGATTTGAGCTGATTGTAAATGGCAAGGAAATAGCAAATGCTTACAGTGAGCTGAACGATCCAATTGACCAAAAGGAAAGATTTGAAAAACAACTCGAGCTGTCAAAAAAAGGAGATTTAGAGGCGGGGGAGTTTATTGATTATGATTTTTTAAGAGCCCTTGAATATGGTATGCCTCCTTCATCTGGAATCGGAATTGGAATTGATAGGCTTGTAATGTTAATGACAAATAATTCATCAATTCAAGAAGTATTATTCTTTCCTCAAATGAAACCTGAAAAAAAGAAGTTTTCAATAAATAAAAATGAGAAGTTAGTTTATGAAAATATTTCAAATAAAAATCAATTAATTGGTGATGTTAAAGCTAAAACCAATCTGAGTAATAAAGCTTGGGATAAAATAATTAAATCTTTAAGAAAATTAGAGCTTATTAAGGTTGAAAAAATTAAAAATGATGTATACATTTCAAAAATAAATTAGTTATATTTAATTAAACACCAAAACATGAAAAAAAAATTCTTAAGTATTTTATTTTTCCTTTTTATTATCAATTCTTCGTTTTCAATTAATGATTACAAATCAATTGAAGAAGTTAAATCTTTAAACTACAAACTTTTTGAAGATATTGGTTTAGATGATGATAAAATGAATTATGTAAGTCGTATTATTTACTCCTATTTCAAGAAAGCTCAACATTTAGATTCTGAAAATCATTCTACAAAAAAAGTCTTTACTATCGATAAAAATACCGAAAAAATGCTTTTAAGAGTTTTATCTAATGAGGAACTTAAAACCCTAATTTTGGTAAAGCATAAACTAAAATAAAAGTTTTTGTTAAAAATTGATTTACACGGATATACTTATAAAAAAGTAAAAGATATATTACCAAACTGGTTAATCACCAATTTTAATAAGGGAATTACTGATTTTGAAATTATTACAGGTAATAGTGATAAAATGAAAAGTACTGTAAAGTCAATTTGTAATAAAAATGGGTTTAGAGCTGAAGAGAACTGGAATGGAAATTCTGGAGCATTATTAGTTACAATTGATAGTGTTTAAAATACTTTATTAACAAACAAATGTTGATTGATTCTTTAATTTACAGTTAATTTATATTTTTTTTTAAGTTAATTTTATTAATGATATATTCAAGATCATCAACATAGTTTTGGGTTCAGGCTATAATCAAACAATCCTCACTGGTCCACTACATTGATTACACCAAAACGTTGATGACTTGAATATTTTATTTTTTTATCTTCAAAATTTCTCCAACCTTAAGACTCTCTTCTTCTAAATTATTGAGTTTTATAATTTGTTTAATTGTCATATTAAATTTTTTTGAAATTGAGTATAAGGTATCACCCTTCTTCACCTTGTAAGACTTATCTTTTTTTTTTAGAACTACATTGTCGTATTTATATAACTCGTATCTCTCGATTAAATCAATTAGTTTTTGAGGGTATTTTGGATCAGTTGCATAACCAGCTTTTTTTAATCCTTTGGCCCATTTTTTATAATCATCTTTTTTGTAATTAAATAAAAAGGAATATCTAGATCTATTAGCTAAAAATAATGAATGATCTCTGTAAGAATATTCTGGATTATCATATTTTCGAAAACACTCTTGTTTTTTATCGTCATCATGATAGATTTTTTTACCATTCCAATCATGACACTTTATTCCAAAATGATTGTTTGCTTCAACTGCCAACCGACCCTTTCCAGCTCCTGATTCTAAGATTCCTTGAGCTAGGGTTATACTAGCTGGAATACCAAAATGGACCATTTCATCCATTGCAATATCTGAATAAAATTTTACATAATCTTCGGTTTTCAAAATTCTGGGTGCTACAATGATTTTTGCTGATTTTTTGTTCTGTTGTTTTTTCTTTTTAGCTTTAATTACATTTTTAGATTCGACTGAATTATTGTTATATATAATTCTTTTTGTCCCGCAACTATAGGATAGGATTAAAACAATTAAATAAAAAAAAAATTTTTTCATTATAACTAGCTTCAACAAAGATAATTGAAATTATTGTGTTTTGATTTATCTTTGGTATCACAATTGTTGTACATTAAATATAAAAGTAAATTATATATCTCTAAATATTGATTTTTGATTAAATATGAAGTTATTTAAATCTGAATGTAGATGTAAATAAGATTGTATTTTACTTATGGATCTAAACTTATCAACTTAGTTAAATGGATTTCAAAAAAGAAATTTTAACAGGAATACCCAATAAATTACCTCAGAAAAAGAGTTATGATGAAAATGTAAATCATGCTCCCATTAGGGAAAATATTCTAACGCTTGCAGAAAAAAAACTTGCCTTAAAAAATGCACTAAGGTATTTTGAAAAAAAACATCATCAAGAACTGATTTCTGACTTTAATTTTGAGCTTGAAAATTTTGGTAGAATTTACATGCACAGATTTAGACCTAATTATGAAATGTATGCAAGACCCATTGAAGATTATCCTTATAAATCAAGAGAGGCTGCAAGTATTATGCTTATGATTCAAAATAATCTAGACAAAAGGGTCGCACAACATCCATATGAACTTATAACATATGGTGGAAACGGTGCTGTATTTCAAAATTGGGCTCAATACCTGTTAACTATGAAATATTTAGCCGAAATGTCAGATAAACAGACTCTTGTAATGTATTCAGGGCATCCTTTGGGATTATTTCCTTCAAATATTAATGCTCCAAGAGTAGTAGTTTCAAATGGAATGGTCATCCCAAATTACTCTAAAAAGTTAGACCTTGAAAAGTTTAATGCACTTGGAGTAAGTCAATATGGCCAAATGACTGCAGGAAGTTACATGTATATTGGACCACAAGGAATCGTACACGGAACTACTATCACAATACTAAATGCATTCAGAAAAATAAATAAAGATCCAATAGGTAAAGTTTTTGTTACATCAGGATTAGGCGGGATGAGTGGAGCTCAACCAAAAGCAGGAAATATTTCGGGCTGTATTACAGTTTGTGCTGAAGTTAATATAAAAGCAATTAAAATAAGGCATTCTCAAGGTTGGGTGGATGAAATAATAAATGATACAAATAAACTAGTTAAAAGAGTTAAATTTGCACAAAAAAATAACGAGGTCATTTCAATTGCATATCATGGCAATATTGTAGATGTTTGGGAGTCATTTTATGTTAATAATATAATGGTTGACATCGGAAGTGATCAAACTTCCCTCCATAATCCTTGGTCTGGTGGATACTACCCTGTTGGATATTCTTTTGAGGATGCTAATAAATTAATTTATGAAAATCCAAGAAAATTCAAAATCGAGGTAAAATCAACTCTAAAAAAACATATTAGCATCATTAATAAACATGTTAAAAAAGGAACATATTTTTTTGATTATGGAAATGCATTTTTATTAGAAGCTTCAAAAGCAGGTGCAGAAATATTAAATGAAGATGGTAGTTTTAAATATCCAAGCTATGTACAAGATATTATGGGGCCTATGTGCTTTGATTATGGTTTTGGTCCATTTAGATGGGTTTGTTCATCATGTAAGCAAGAAGATTTAGATATAACTGATAATATTGCTTGCAAAGTTTTAGAAAAATTAGTTGTAAATGCTCCAAATGAAACTAAACAGCAGATGAAAGATAATATTCAATGGATTAAAGCAGCTAAATCAAATAACTTAGTTGTTGGATCTAAAGCAAGGATTCTTTATGCAAATTCAACAGGAAGGATTGAAATTGCTAAAGCATTTAACAAAGCCATTAGAGATGGAAAAATTGGCCCAATTATTTTAGGTAGGGACCATCACGATGTCTCAGGAACTGACTCTCCTTACAGGGAAACCTCTGACATTTATGACGGTTCTCAATTTACTGCTGATATGGCAATTCAAAATGTTATTGGAGATAGTTTTAGAGGCGCTACCTGGGTAAGTATTCATAATGGCGGTGGAGTTGGATGGGGTGAGGTAATTAATGGTGGTTTCGGGATGCTAATTGATGGGTCAAGAAAAAGCGACAAAAATATTGAATCAATGCTATTTTGGGATGTTAATAATGGTATTGCAAGAAGAAATTGGGGAAGAAATAAGGGCGCTATTGATCAGATTTCAAGAGCTATGAAAAAAAACCCAAAACTTAAGGTAACTTTACCTAACTTAGTAGATGAAAAACTATTAGAAAATTTATAGTATGAAGAAATTATTAGTGTCAATTTTAGCAATATCTTTTTCCCTTTCTTGTGATTCAATCAGGGTGAGTTCTGATTTTAATGAAAATGTAAATTTTATAGATTTTAAAACTTATGCGTTTTCAAAGAATGGTATTGATAAAGTTAAAATTAATGATGTAGATAAGAAAAGAATTCTAAGAGCAATTGATATAGAATTATATAATAAGGGCTTTAGGAAAAGTTCTATAAAGCCTGACTTTATAATAAATTTTTTCACAAAAACTAACCAAAAAATTAATTATTACCCATCAAATAATTATTATGGTTTTGGTGTTGGTTTTGGTGGAATGGGGCATTACTCGGACAGCTGGTACTTAAATTCGTTTAACTATAATGAAGGAGTTTTGTTTATTGATATAATTAGTAATAATAATAAAGAGTTAGTTTGGCAAGGCGTAGGTAAGGGATATATTTACTCTGAAAAAGGAGACAAAAAAGCAGAAAAGATTAGCGCAATGGTTCAGAAAATTTTACTTCAATTTCCACCTAATCAATAACTAATTTCTGACATCTAAAACATCTCTCAACGAGTTACCTAGAATGACAAATGAACATACTAATAACATTATGCATAAACCTGGAATTATAGCTAAAAATGGTTCACCTAAAATTATATAGTTATAATGGTCTTTAATCATTAGGCCCCAACTGGTCATCGGTGGCTGTGCTCCTAGGCCTAAAAAACTTAAGCCACTTTCAATTAAAATTGATGCTGCAAAGTTCGCTGCTGAAATAACAATTAACGGTGAAATAATATTAGGTAAAATATGTTTAGTAATAATTATGAAATCATTATAGCCCATAACTCTTGCAGCTACTACAAACTGTCTCTCCTTGTATTGTTTAATTTGACCTCTTACTATCCTGGCTACCTCAACCCACATAGTTAAACCAACAGCAATGAAAACCTGCCAAAAGCCTTTTCCAAGAGCAAGTGTTATAGCAATAACTAGTAATAATGTTGGAATAGACCAGGTAACATTTATTAACCACATAATAATTTTATCAGCAATGCCAGAATAATATCCGGAAATTGAACCAAGGGAAACTCCAATTATTAATGAAATTAAAACAGAAATAAAACCTATATAAAAAGAGATTCTTGTACCCACAATAATTCTACTCAAAACATCTCGACCTAATTTATCTGTGCCAAAATAATATGTTCGGTCTATTATTTCGACTTTACTTAAATCTACAGTTTCAATCTTATTTTCAATTGAATTATATGGTAAATAATTAACTAAATCACCTTTTATTTCATAGCTACTTACAGGAACTTGAATTTCTTTATTTTCAAAACCAAATAAGAAGGATTTAATTGTTCTATTTCTAATTGATTGATCTTTGTAAACTATCATTGTAACAGTAAATCCTGGTTTTTTAGAAGAAATTGATAGGTTTTGAAAATTTGCATTTGGTGAATTATCCGGAGCTAATACGTAAGAAAAAATTGAAATTAAAAAAACTAGAAAAATAAAAGAGAAGCTTAAAACACCAAGAAAGTTTGTCCTTAAATTAAAAAACTTTTTGACAAGTGGCAGCATAAATTATGAGTTAATTTTCAAGATACGAAAATCTTAAATCAGAAAGCACATTTAAAGCTTCATCTATGTAAAAATCTTTGTTTAGGGTATTATGCCACCTTTCTCTTTTAATACCAAGAGCGGAATCATTTTTAATTAAACTCAACTCATAAGGAAGCGATTTAAAGCTATGATTGAAAGAATAATTATTTAAAGCTTTAAATTTATCGGTATATAAAGAATTTTTTTCCAATTGCAGTTTAAAAGTTTCATAGTTTAAATTAATGGTTTTATTATCTCTGACAGATTTAATCCACTTTGCATTTTCTTCAATTAATTTTAGGTATTCGTTATTAGCAATTCTGTTTTTACTTTTACTAATTGCAATTTCAAAATCAAAATTACTATTCCATTTGGTGTAATTTACATTATCAATTTCATCCCATTCTAAAGAGTTTTCTGAATCTTTTTCTCCAAAATCCAAGTATCTATATTTATAAGGAATATTAATATCACTTTTTACTCCCTCACGCTGAACAGACCCACCATTAATTCTATAATATTTTTGTGTAGTATATCTCAAAGCTCCAAGGTCACCATTTGTATTTCCTCTAATCATTCTATTTAACGGTAATATATTTTGAACTGTACCTTTACCCCAAGTCTGATCACCACCGATAATGATTGCCCTCTCATAATCTTGCATTGCTGCAGCTAAAATTTCAGATGCAGATGCTGATCCTTCATTTACTAAAATTACTAATGGCCCAGTCCATAAGATGGATCTATCTCGGTCGCTTAGAACTTGCTTTTCCTTGTCAAAATATTTAACCTGAACTACAGGCCCACTTTTTATAAACATTCCTGCCATATCTACAACAGTTTTTAATGATCCACCGCCGTTATTTCTCAGGTCTATAATTAATCCCGAAACTCCTTCATCTTTTAATCTATTTATTTCTATTCTCAGATCTTTTGCTGCATCACGATTGCTTTGATTGTCAAAATCAATATAAAATTTTGGAATATTAATAATACCATAAAAATCATTGCCTTTTTCAACTATTGAAGATTTTATATAAGTTTCTTCAAGTTGAACAATATCACGCTTTACTGTCACTTCACTTATACTACCATCTACTTTCTTAACTGTCAGATGAACTTTTGTTCCCTTGTCACCTTTAATTAGCTTAACGGCTTCAGAAAGTCTCATCTCTAAAATACTAATAGCTTCAGATTGGTTATCTTGTCTTACCTTTAATATTGCATCTCCCTTCTCAAGAATATTATCTCTCCAAGCAGGTCCACCGGATATTACCTCAGTTATCTCAACTTTATCAATTTTTTTTTGAAGTCGAGCACCAATTCCTGCATAATTTCCAGACATATCAACATCAAACCTGTCTTTAGATTCTGGGTCTAAATAAGATGTATTAGGATCATACTGGGAAACAAATGAATTCACATAGATTGAAAACCAATCCGTTCTCTGAATCTCATTTTTAATAAATCTGAAATTATCCTCCATTGTTCCGCTAAGGGCATTTCTAACTTCTTCTTCAATTTGTTTTAATGATCTCGGAATAAAACTAATGTCTTTCTCTTTTTTAGTTAAATCAAGTTTAATTTCGTCATGATAATTTTCTATAACATATATTTTAAGTAGTTTTCTCCATCTTTCATATAATTCATCTTCACTTTTAACGTAATCAAGATCGTCAAAATCACACTCACAAACTTCATCCTTTGAAAAATCAAATGGCTTTGAAAGTATTTTCTTAAAAATAGTTTCTGATTCAGTAATTCTTTTGTTATATATTTTGTAAGCTAGGTTAAAAAATTCAAGGTTAGGATTCATAAATGCATCATCAATAGTGAATTTATATTTAGAAAAATCATTAATATCAGATAAATAAAAGTATCTCTTAAATGGATCTAAATTTTTAATAAACGTATTAAAAACCTTTTCCGAAAACTCATCATTAATTTCTTTTTCTAAATAATGCCCTTCATCCAAGAGGTAAGTAACTAATTGAATAACCAAATTATCCTTATCATCAGTATTGAAATCCTTAGAAACAGAATTACAAGATACAAGACACAATAATAAAGAAATTAAAAGAGTATATATTTTTTTTCGCATAGGAGATAAATGTAATCAAATTCTAGACCAAAAAATTAGTATTATTTGATAATTTTTTGTTAAAGAAATTAATTATTTATTTGTTTACTTTTGTGATTAATAATTTAATTATGCGTAAACCATTAATTCTAGTAACTAACGATGATGGAATAACAGCACCTGGACTAAGAACTCTAATTCACATAATGAATAGTATTGGTGAAGTTGTTGTTGTGGCTCCTGATAGTCCCCAAAGTGGTATGGGTCATGCCATCACCATAAGTGACACTCTTTATTGTAAAAGAGAGAAAATTGATGACGGTCCTCAGAAAGAATACAGTATTTCAGGAACACCAGCTGATTGTGTAAAATTTGCCATCCGAGAAATTTTACAAAAAAAACCTGATTTATGTGTTTCAGGAATTAATCATGGGGCTAATTCTTCTATTAATGTTATTTATTCAGGAACAATGAGTGCTGCTGTCGAGGCAGGAATTGAGGGGATCAAATCAATTGGCTTTTCACTACTTGATTATAGTTGGAATGCAAGTTTTAAATCTTGCGAAGAGTATGTTAAAAAGATTTGTTTATATGTCTTAAATAATAAATCTAAGCTAATTCTAAATGTAAATTTTCCCTCAAAAATAAAACATTATAAAGGAGTTAAAGTATGTAGGCAGGCAAAAGGATATTGGCAAGATAATTATGATAAAAGAATAAGCCCATTGGGAAAGGAATATTATTGGCTTTCAGGAAATTTTATTAATCAGGATGATAGCGAAGAAACCGATGAATGGGCATTAGAAAATGGTTATGTTTCAGTTGTGCCTATCAACTATGATATGACATCTTATGAAGACTTAGTAGAACTAAAAAATAGTAAATTAGATTGATTAAAAAAGATTTAATAGTTGGGATAATTTTTGGGTTGCTTTCTAACTTAATAGGAGTTATACTAACTGTATTTTTTTTATTTCAAGAAATAAATATTTTTAAAATATTTAACATAATAGAAAATTCATTTAAAGACAACTTAATCACTAAACTAATCAGTTTGGGTGCGACTGTTAATTTAATCACGTTTTTTATTTTTTTAAAATTTAACCATATTCAAAAAGCAAGAGGAATTTTATTATCAACATTTCTTTTAGCAATTTTAACAATATACCTAAATAATTTTTAGTGAAATATTATATAATAGCAGGAGAAGCATCAGGTGATCTACATGGATCTAATCTAATCAAAGAATTAAAAAAAATAGATTCTAATTCTAGCTTTAGGTGCTGGGGAGGTGATTTAATTAATAAAGAAACAAATAATCTTTACAAACATTATAAAGATTATTCTTATATGGGTTTTTTAGAAGTTTTTTTAAATTTAAAAAAAATAATGAAAAACATCTCTCTTTGTAAAAAAGATATTCTTTCCTTTAATCCAGATGCAATTATTTACGTTGATTTTCCTGGATTTAATCTTAGAATTGCAAAATGGGCAAAATCAAAAAATTTTATAAATCATTTCTATATATCTCCTCAAATTTGGGCATGGAAACAAAATAGAATTAAAACAATCAAAAGGGTAATAGATCAAATGTATGTTATACTTCCTTTTGAAAAAAAATTCTATGAAAAACTCAATTTTAATGTTCATTATGTTGGTCACCCTCTTCTTGATGCTATTAAGAACTCTAATAAAATCAAACCAATTAATGAGAAAATAGTGGCATTATTACCTGGAAGCAGAGATCAAGAAATAAATAAAATTCTTCCAATAATGTTAAGTGTAATTAAATATTTTAAAGAATACAAATTCATTATATGTGCTCCTCCGTCAAAGAATAAAAAATTTTTTAAAAAATTTTTAAAAAAATATGAAAACAATAATGTTCAAATTGTTGAAAATAAGACATATAATGTTCTTAGAAAATCTTCAGCGGCATTAGTAACTTCTGGAACAGCCACATTAGAAGCTGCACTGATTAAAACACCTCAAATAGTTTGCTACAAATCAAGCTGGATATCTTACAGAATTGGAAAATTATTGCTAAATAATATTAGATATATATCATTAGTAAACTTAATTCTTAAGAAAGAAGCAGTAAAAGAACTTATCCAGGAAGATTTAAATAAAAATAAACTCAAAAAGGAACTTTCATTAATTCTCAATTCTGAGGGCAGACAAAATATACTTAAATCATATAAAGAATTAAATACAATATTAAATAAAAAGGGAGCAAGTAAAGAAACTGCAACAAGAATATATAAATATCATTTTGAATCAAACTCGTAAACAAAATTTTGAAAAAATTTGTTAAAATCTTCTTGAGATTGATAATTTTTATAGTTTTCGTCGGTAAATAGTTTCAAATATACTTCTAATTGTTTTGGAGTTTGATAACCCCTTAATCTATGTATTAAGTCAGATGATTTATCTAAAAATATGATTGTTGGAAATGCCGATACTCTAAGTGCTTGAGTTAATTGATGACTACTATTTCTTCTTTTTGCTTTAGCTGGATCATAATTAGGATTCTCAAAGGTATATCCCTTAAAATTCACTATATCATTACCCTCAGCATTAAATTTTACAGCGTAAAAGTTTTCATTTATATATTTGATAACATCTTTATTACTAAAAGTATTTCTGTCAAGCATTTTACATGGTCCACACCAATTAGTATAAACATCCATAATAATATTTCTTGGAGAAGTTTCTTGCAAAGAAACAGCATCCTCAAGAGTAATCCATTTAATTTCTTGGGTATAGCTACTGCTCATACTTGTAAAAATTAAAAGAAAGATTATTTTAATTTTGAAAATAAGTCTCATAATGCTTTATATATAACAAAAATAAGAAAAGATATTTATCTAATTCCGTGCATTAGCCTATTAATTACCGGATGTAATATTAAAGAAATTATGCCTAGAGCAATAGGAATAATTGTAAAAATTAAGAAAAAAGTAGAAATATTATATTCCCTGGTAATTTGATCAATATATCCACCTGAGTAATGTGCTAATTTATTTCCAATCGCAATTGATAAATAATAAACACCAAACATGAATGCTATCATTCTTGGAGGAATAAGTTTACTTAAATATGAAAGTCCTACCGGAGATAAACACAGCTCACCTAATGTATGAAATAGATATGCTAATATTAGCCATATAATTGTAGCTTTATTAAATACTAAATTAGATTCCCATTTTATCCAATTTTCAACTACAACAACATCTTTTGCACCAAATGCGAGAAAACTAAAACCAATTCCAAGTAATACTAGACCTAAAAAATATTTTACCGATGCTGGTGGATTATATTTACTGTCCCACCACCTACTGAATAAAGGAGCAAAAACAATAATAAATAGAGAATTTAATATAGCGAACCATGTTATAGGAATTTCTGTTTCTTCAGATTTAAAGTCTGTAACTAATTTGAAAATAACAATTCCCCAAATAATCAAAAATGTAGTATATAAAACCATGTTTGAAAAAATTATTTTCTTATAAGTTTTATTAAAAAGATTTAATAATACATAAGTGATTATTATTAGAGGTATAACGGTGATTAAAAGATCAAATATCTTAAAAATAATTGCAAAATTTCCTTCCAAAAACCTATCAGTATAATCTCTTGTATACAAAGGTAAGGAGCCTGCACCTTGCTCAAATGCGGCCCAGAAGAAAATTGTAAAGAAACAGAAAATTGAAAAGACTATCATTCTATCACGAATGATAGGGGTATATCTGGGAATTCTAACAATTAATAAAATAATAAATGCAATAAAAGCAATAAGAGCAAAAAATAAAGAATTCCCCATTGAGGCTACAGTAAAATTCAAGGTTTTTATATCAAATATTTTAACAAGCGGATCATTGACAATAAAAATAAGTGCGGAGATTACAAATATTAGAATTAAAAGAAAATCAATAGGCTGAAAATAGTTTAATTTATTACTTGATTTTTTCTTAGACTTAATATCATCGATTAATTTATTAGGCTTATCACCAATATTTCCAAATAATGGTTGTGCATAATAAAATTGAACCATTCCAAAGAACATAAAAATTCCTGCTAACCCAAATCCATATGACCATCCCTGTGTTTCGCCAATCCATCCACATAGCATAATACCTAGAAAAGCACCTGCATTCACACCCATATAAAATATATTATAAGCACCATCTTTTTTATCATCATTTCCTTCGTAGATTTTTGAAATTATTGATGTTATATTTGGTTTAAAAAAACCATTTCCTATAACTAACAGGGCAATTCCAATATATAAGAAAGTGGGGGTTTCAATTGCCATACAAGCATGACCCAATGTCATAATAAGAGCACCTACTACGACAGCTAATCTGTATCCAATTTTATTATCTGCTAGCCAACCACCAATTAACGGAGTCAAATATACGAACATAGCATAGGTTCCTAACAAAGATAACGCTGCGGATTTATCCCAACCCCAACCAGGATTTTCACCCATAACAGCCCCAGTTAAAAAAATAACTAAGATTGCTCTCATTCCATAATAGGAGAACCTTTCCCACATTTCTGTGAAAAACAAAACGAATAGCACAGCTGGGTGACCTAAAACTGTATTATTAAAAAATTGATTATTGTTACTCATAACTAGATAGTCAAATCTTCAGCTCCGTGAGTTAACTTTTTTAATTTTTTTAAGAAAAGAAGAACAAGAAAGCCAAACAATACAGTATATATGACTAAAAAAGAAAATATCTCATATTCTTTCTCGGACTGTTGTTCTTCAACAACAAACTTGACAGAGTAATCTTCAGCATTTCCAATATCATTGGCATCAATCTTATCAACTTGCTTTTCAAAAACTAATTTTGCATGTAATGCTTTTTCAATTGAAAATGAATTATTTAATGTTAAATATTCAATAACTTTTTCAATTTCTTTTTCTTGATCTTTTTGCTTTACTGCTAATTTTTCATTTAGTTCATTAAGTTTATCATCATAGGCTTGAGTCATTTCCCTATTTTGTAAAGCAACTTCTTCTTTTAAGCTTAAAATTTGAGAATTTAATTTAATGTTAATTAAATCATTTAGAGATTCGGAAGATGCATAATCAATTAATTGAATTTGATTGTTTAATTTGTCAAAAAATAATTTAGATTTAATCGTAAAAGACTTATCCCAATTAATTTTATAGTCTGTTGTATCAGCAACAATTTTATTTCCAAACTCGTCGAAATACTTGACCTCAAATGTTTGCTTGTCAACATAATTGTTAATTTCATTTTTCCCTAAATTGGTCATCACAAATTTCAAAGGTTTTAGTTGTGAACTTTCACCAATGCTTCCAGCTAGTTTATTACCAAATCCACTTGCTGCAAAATATATACCCATCATAATCGATCCATATTTTACTGGTGAAAGCTTAGTTATAAAAGATAAAGCAACAGGTGATGCACAAAGCTCTCCAATTGTATGAAATAGGTATGCTAAGAAAATCCAATACATAGCTGCTTTTCCAAATTCTTCCTGTGATGCTTCTTGTGATGCAAAAACCATAAAAACGAATCCTAACCCCATTATTATTGTTCCAACAGCCATCTTAAATAATGAAGATGATTCATAATTATTTTTTTTCATCCATACCCAAAAAGAACCTATTAGTGTTCCAAAAATTATTATGTATCCTGCGTTAAGAGATTGGAAAACAGCAGCTGGAACCTCGCTTAAAAATGACCACCCAAGTTCTCTATCTACTTTAGCTTCAGTATATAAATTTAAAAGTCCGCCAGCTTGTTCAAATGCACTCCAAAAAACTATTACTATCAAAAAAGAAATCAATAAAACTATTACCCTATCTTTTTCAATTTTTGACAAAGGTTTATTCATTAATTCAATGTCAGATTTATTTTTTGAATCACCTAAAAAATTACCAACATTAGTAAGATATTTTTGGCCATAGATAAATACAGCTTGCCCTACTAACATACCTATTCCCGCCAAACCAAATCCATAATGCCAACCATATTTAAAGGCAACAACTCCAACAATTAGACTGGATAAAAATGCACCAATATTTATTCCGATGTAAAATATTGTAAATCCAGAATCTCTTCTAGGATCACCTTCTTCATATAGTCCACCTACCATTGTAGAAATATTAGGTTTTAAAAGACCAACTCCTAAAATAATTAATATTAAGCCTGAATAAAATGCAAATTCTGAATTAACCGCTAATATACCATGACCAAGACACAAGAGAAAACCTCCATACATAACTGCCTTTTTTTGACCAGTAAATTTGTCTGCTATCCATCCACCAGGTATTGAAGCTACATATACAAGCATTGTATACCAACCATATAAAACTAAGGCCTCTCCAGTTGATTTACCAAGTCCAGGATCTACAGCAGAGGCTGAAGTTGCTACATACAGAGTCAAAATAGCCCTCATACCATAGTAAGAAAACCTTTCCCACAACTCAGTAAAAAATAATACAAATAATCCCTTAGGATGACCAAAAATTAACTTTTCTTGTTCTAGTGCGTTTGTAGTCATAATTTATTTTTTAGATTTCACTAAAATATTATATTTTACCTAATTATATTAATATATTCACTAATATATTTTTCTAAAATTTAAAGACAAGTATAGTATATTTGGTTTGAAAAATTATAATCATGTCAAAAAAAATTGAAGGTTTCTCTAAATTATCCAAAAATGAAAAAATTGAATGGCTTAATAAGATATGCTTTAATAATAATGAAAAAGCAAAGGATATACTAATTCAGTACTGGAACTCCGATGATAGGCTACAAAAGTTACATGACGAATTTTCCGAAAATACAATTTCTAATTATTATTTACCATTTGCCATTGCTCCGAACTTTTTAATTAATAACAAAATGTATGCTGTTCCAATGGCAATTGAAGAAAGTTCAGTTGTAGCAGCAGCTAGTAAAGCGGCAAAGTTCTGGATGAACCATGGAGGTTTTAAATCAGAGGTAATTCAAACTGAAAAAATTGGTCAAGTTCATTTTCTATTTCATGGAAATAGCAAAATAATTTCAAACTATTTTGATTTTGTCAAGCCTTTATTTTTTAAAAAAACTGAAAATATTACTAGAAAAATGAAATCAAGAGGAGGTGGAATATGTGATATTACTCTGGTTAATAAAAACTCATATTTAAGCGGATATTATCAGATTTTTGCAACATTTGATACTGTGGATGCTATGGGAGCGAATTTCATTAATACTTGTCTTGAGGAATTTTCAAAAATTTTTATTCAAACAATCCCTCTTTACAATAATTACGAACTAAAAATTGATGATGTAGAAATTATAATGAGTATTCTATCTAATTATGTTCCAAATTGTATTGTAAAATCTGTTGTATCGTGTAGAGTTGAAGAATTAAATTCTTTAGAACCTAATTCTAAAAATTTTGCTGAAAAAATAATAAAAGCTGTTGAAATAGCTAATAATGACATATACAGAGCAGTTACACATAATAAAGGAATAATGAATGGAGTCGATGCAGTAGCAATTGCTACTGGAAATGATTTCAGGGCAATTGAAGCAAGTGCACATGCATATGCTTCAATGGAAAATTACAGCAGTCTTTCTAATGCTTATATTAAAAATGAATTTTTTTATTTTGAATTAAAATTACCCCTTGCAATCGGTACTGTTGGCGGAGTTACAAATTTACATCCACTGGTAAAAATCGGTTTAGAAATTTTAGGGAATCCCAATTCCAAAGAACTTATGAAAATTATTGCAAGCGTTGGACTTGCTCAAAACTTTGGAGCAATTAGATCACTAGTAACTACAGGTATCCAAAAAGGACACATGAAAATGCACCTTATTAACCTGTTAAATAAATACCAAGCTAATGAAATTGAAAAACAAAAAGCACTAGAATATTTTAAGATTAAATCTGTGAGCAGTTCTGAAGTGGAAAATTTTTTAAATAAAATAAGATAAAATGCTTTATAAAAGTAACGGCAAAATATTACTTAGCTCTGAATATTTGGTACTAGACGGTGCAAAATCAATTGCCCTACCAGCAAAAAAAACTCAAGACATGTTAGTAACTAAAAGCTCTAATAATTATATTACTTGGGAAAGTTATGATCACAATGAAAAGCTTTGGTTTGCTGAAAAGATAATATCAAAAGGAAATGAATTAACATATTTAGGCAAAAAAAATATTATTTCTGATAATTTATTAAGTGTTTTTAAGCATATTCAGAAAAACAAAGATATCTCATATTTTATGGGTAATAAATTTATAACAAAACTTAACTTTAACAGGAACTGGGGGCTTGGAACATCATCAACATTTATAAATAATCTCGCAAAATGGGCTGAAATCAATCCTTATGAACTATTATTTTCCACTTTTGAAGGCAGTGGCTACGATATAGCTTGTTGCGACAGAAATTGTCCAGTAATTTTCTCAAAAAAAAATAAGTTAATATCCATTAATGAAATTAAATTAGGTCCTGTTTTTGAAAATAATATATTTTTAATTTATTTGGGAGTTAAGCAAAATACACAGAATTCAATAAATTCATATTACAAAAGATCTTTTAATAAGTTAAAATCAATACATGAAATAAATTCAATAACGGAAAAAATTATTAATTGTAAAAATTTATATGATCTTGAAAATTTAATTGAGCTACACGAATCAATAATTTCAAACATATTGTCTGTAAAGCCAATTCAAGAATCTAAATTTAAAGATTACCAAAAAGGGAAAATTAAGAGCTTAGGATCTTGGGGGGGAGACTTTATCCTTGCTACTACTAAGAATAATGATATTAGTTATTTTAAAAATAAAGGTTTTAAATCAATTTATTCCCTTTCAGAATTAGTTTATATTAATTAATAAAAATTACCTCTAAAATCTTTTATTTCAGCTTTTTCTTTAAGGGCATTATAAACATTACTTCTTAAATTACTAGATCTTAATGAGCTAATTCTTTTCATGATCGATTCATAATTATCAAGTGAAGAGGCTTTTCTTCTGTCAATTACATAAATATAAAAAACACCAGTATTACCAATTATAGCAGAGGAAGTTTCGTTCTTACTCATTCCCATTGCATAACCCACTACTGAGGGCTCATTTCCCACAGATGAAATTACAGGATTGTTTATATTCACAGATAATGCAGTTTGCACTTCTAAATTATATTGACTTGCAATTTGTTCAATATCCGATGAATTTGTACTTTGAATAATGATATCTGCTTTTTTTTGATTTTTAACAATTGGCAATGCTGAAATTGAAGATTTTTCGTAAGACATCATTCCATCTTCATTTATGGATGATAACATAGCAACAATATAACCTCCACTATTGAGGCTAAATCTTTTTATATCACCTTCATTAGTATCATCATCGTGAGCCCATTTTACAATACTTCTTTGCTGTCCTATAATTGGAATATTTTCATCCATTTCTCCAAGATTATTTGCAGAATTTAAAATAAAGCCGTTATCCTTTGAAAACTGTCTAAAATTATCTTCATTAACTGAAATTTCAAAATTTGACACGTCACTATATACACTTTTTCTTGTTCTGTCAGAGGGTTGAATTTTGATAGCTAAATTTCCAACCTTAACAGCCTTCTGTCTTTTTCCTTGGGATAAAATTTCAATTATGTGATAGCCATAAGCTGTTTCTACTAGTCCAAGTTGGCCTGTTCTGTTCTCAAATGAAAAATCTCTAAATTCAGGTGCAAATGGGTCAAAATACGAAAATTGAATTTCACCATCACTTTCGTTACTAGCCAAATCAGACGATAGCTTGAGAAGTGATTTAAATTTATTTCTATTCTTATATATAGTATTAAGAATGCTATCAGCTGTTTTCTTAGCTTGTTTTTTATCTTTTATGATTTCTGGTCCACTTCGATATGCACCTTTGTATGGTATTAAAATATGCCTTACTTTAGCAGAATCAGGGATTAATCTAGATTCAATAAGTTTAGTAGCTTTAATATAGCCACCTTCAGAGTAAGGGCCATAAATCTCACCTATTTTTAGTCTAAATACATTTTCAGCTGTAGATGATGAAAAGGATGATTTAAAAACATAAGAATCAAAAAATGGGATTTCAGAATTCAAATTGAGAAACTGCTCATTGTTTTTAGTATTTTTAAATCCACTGTATGTGATATTTCCTTCAATTTTATCAATAAGAAGATCATTAATTTTTGATACAGTTTCTGATTCATCCAAATCAGTTGGTTTTTCTTCAAACCTAACAAAAATTAGGTCTCTTGAGGGGTCAGAAGAATAATTATTTTTATTTGCATTTATATAGTCGTTAACATCGGATTTAGAAATTTTTATTTCAGAATCTGGTACTTCACCAAAAGGAATTTTTATATATTTAAAATCTACTACATCATTTGAATTAAAGTAATCCTGCTCACCTTCAAATCTAGAGGTATTCATACCAGAACCAATTAATTTATAATACATCTCCTCAAGAGCTATATCAGCTAAATTAGTCTGAAAATTATTCCAATCCTGGAAGTTCAATGAATAGCCTTGAAATTCAAATCTTTCTTCATCCGACATTTCCTTAAGATTAGAGATGAACTGATCCAAAATACTTTGATCAAATTCTCCATCTTCATTTTGAAATTCTACCGAACCAGAAAGGTTTGTTTTAAGAATATAATTCATCATTTCTTTTTCAACCACAACTCCAAGCTTTTCAAATTCAGATTTTAGAATAAGTTGTTTTAACTCAATATCCCAAACAGAATTCATTGACTGCAATGATGATCTTGAACCAGGTCTTTGTTGTTGTTCTAATTTTTTTACTTCGTTCATAAAATCAACTCTATTAATATCAATTCCATTAACAACAGCGATACGACTTTGGTCATTTTTATCTGCATCAAAAATATCTGTAATATCACCACCTCCAGTTAATACAACGAATGAAAATAAAGCTAATCCAATTACAGTAATTAATGCAGCTTTATTAGATCTTATACTTCCTAAAATTGCCATAATATAAGGTTAAAAATAGTGGTCAAAAGTAGCATTTTATTATTAATTATAAAAATAATTTTGAGATTGTAATATAGAAATAATTATAAAATGATAAATTAAGTTATTCTTATAATTATTCCTCTAGAGAAACAAAACCATTGACCTCCAAAAAGTTGATTTTTTCAAAAGACTTATCTGAATCAAAACCTTTTCCTAAAATATCTTTATCAGATGATATATATCTAAAATCAAAATTTGTAAATAACCACTCCTCAGTCCTATCATAGTACAACTGGTCAGTTAATAGTGTATCAGACATGTGAGTTGAAATTACAACATTACCTCTCAAATCAATCAAATCACTATTTGAATATGAAATTGCATAATCAGCTGTAATCATTGTTTGATTGTTAAATTTATCAAATAAGATTACTTCTATATCATTTGGGAACTCAAAGTAAGGAAATGGGGAATTACTAAAATCTAACATTTGAGGGCTATTTAATTTACTGCTTACTAATCCTGAGTCCGTGTGTACCGTTTTTATTTCTTTAGCTGCAGAAATTGGAATATCCGCAGTCGTTAGATTAACTTCTAAAGCTGTATCTCCACAAGAAAAAAAGAAAATGATAAAAAGGACTATAAAAGATTTCAAATTTTTAAAGATTTGGTACTTTTATAGACTTATTTATCCAACAAGCTATTTTAATAACTTCACCTTCACGACCAGATGAGAAAATTTCAGATTTTTGAGGAGCTTTAGCTTCATAGTTTTTAGAGCTTTTTAGAGCAACGCTTTTTAGAGTTCCGTCAACTTTAGAAGCTTTCATTGCTTCTTTAGAAGCAAGCCAATAAACTGCTCTTTGACTAAAATTATCATTCCCACAATTTTTAGCAGTATAAGCATACATTTGAGCAATAGCTAGATATGATCTACCCATTGATGGGTTAAAACTTAATGCTTGCATGTAATAAGATCTTGCCTTTGAAAATAATCCATTCTTTCTAAAATTTGTAGCAATCCTAAAAAGGATTTTAGCTTTTTCATAAGTATCAGTTTCTAATTCTATTGCCTGATTATAAAAAACCAGAGCTTCTGTAGAATTTCCTTGCTTATCTTTAATTGTACCTAGATAATATGCAGTTGAAGCACTAGGTTCCAGCTCATTTTTCTTCTGAACAATTTTAACGAAAAGTTGAGAATCATCACATTGTTTAAAATACAATCTATTCATCGCTCTATTTAACCACTTTCCATCATTTTGATTAGACTCAAAATTATTTTCATATAGCGGGATTAAATTTTCACAACTACCTCTGTCTCCTAAATCTTTTTCCATACCTCTAGAAATTTGATCATATGCTTTAAGAAAACTATTGTAGGACTTTACTAATCTTTTTTCTTTTGACGTCATTGAAATTTCTTGACCTGAGATAGTGACAAATTTATTTAACTTATTTGTGTAATTTTTTTTCTCATTTTCCACTTTTTCTGAAATTTCATCATATTTGGTAAACAAGTCTTCGGCACTTTTTAACTCACTGTCGTATAGTTGAACCAATAACTTAAAATAGGTATACAAATTTTTCGGGTTATTAAATGAATTTAAATCTTCGTTGTATGCCCTATCAAAATTTAAATAAATTTCTAAAATGCTTAGTCCTAATTCATCTTTGAAGTCATATTGTAACTGTGCCGACTTTGCAATTATATCACCTAGGGGGGTTTTATTAGGGAAAAATTTTCTTTTTTCGTCCCACAATTTTAATAAGTCGTTAAGCCATAAAGTCTTTTCTTCACCCTGCGAATTATTTATCTTATATTTAAGAATCCTTTCCCCGTAAACATATATTGCACTATTGAATTTTGGATTTCTTCCTCTTAATTCCATCCAGGGTTCAAATGCTGCGTCATAATTCTTAGCTTTTACATATTCACTAAAAATTGAAAGCGAATTTATATCTTCTTCATTAATCTGGGAAATTGAATTCGAAGTAATGAAAAAAATGAATATAAATCCAAATAATTTTTTCATAATTAATTATATTTTCTTTTTATAAACCACCTATCATTTAAAGATAAACTAAATTGTAAATTAATAAAGTTTTCCTCAACTAGGCTTGCATTAGTGGTTCCTCTTTTACCAATTTCAATTGACGTGTTAACATTTGAAAACAAACCACCAGCAGGAATACCCAATCCAAATGTTATGCCGAATTCGCTAATGGATTCACCATTAATAACTAACCCTGTTTTTTCAGAGTAAAATCCTGCTCTGTAAACAACTCTATTCCAAAATTTTCCAAACGAAGCATAGTCAGGAATAAAAAAACCACCTATGGAAAGCTTAGCAGAGTCTTCAAATTCACTATTATCAATATTTATAAGCTCATTTGAAAAAACACTACTGGTAATTATGGAATATTCAGATCCCACGAACCATTTTTTTGTCATACCAATTCCAATCCCAATATTAGTTTTAGAAGGCATTGAAAGATCAGTTTTTTCAAGACCTATTGATTGCAAATCAACATTTATTTCATTGACTGGAAATTCTAGTTCTGTATTTGGATTTACAACTACTGATGCGAATGTTCTACTATTTCTTGAAGATAAATTATATTCAGGTGCATGTGAGAATGAGGCCTGAATTTCAAGATCGCTTTTTAATTTGCCTTTATAAATAATACCAAAATTAAAATTAACGCCACTTAAATCTGATCTATTCTGTTCACGAGCTTGATAATCTAGGGGTAACGATTCATCATCATATAGATACTCTAGAGCAGAATTTTGAATATTACCAAAATTATATTTTGCATCAAATCCAATTGAAAAGTTATCATTCACTTGGAATGCGAATCCTAGAAAAGCTTTATTTAATCCACCATTACCATAATATTTATACTGGAGTTGATTTTCACTATTTGAAGACTGTAATTTATATCCAACAGACGAGTATGGTATTAATCCAAATCCTAATCCAAATTTACCCATTGGGATATTTAAACCTAAATAATCAAAAGTTGTATTTGTAGTCTCAGTGGAATTATCAATGGTTTTAAGGTCTGTTTCAGAATGACCCAAACCAACAGTAAATTTAACCAATCTACCTTCGTTATTGAATGAAAACATATTCTTTCCTGAATATGAAGCTGGATTCCTGAAGTTCATGTGAATGCTATCATTGTATACACTCAAACCACCCATAGCTCTATTTTCAGATGTTCCTTTAAAATCAAGGGAGCCGATACCATAAAATGAATATGGAGATGATGTATTATTTT
>MDSV01220529.1_pt1 | contig 29158 bp, 29 predicted proteins | sample 810851 | NCBI WGS metagenome assembly MDSV01 (sample SAMN05326640, study PRJNA326480) | marine metagenome | isolation source: seawater | place: Atlantic Ocean: North East | collected 2012 | reverse complement strand
GACTCTTTAACAGATTTTGTAAGTTTTGGTATTGCTCCAGTATTTATTTTATATTTTTGGGAATTAAATAATTATGGAAAATTAGGTTGGGCGATAACTCTTATTTATTCAGTTTGTTGTGTTTTAAGATTGGCCAGATTTAATCTTACTAAAATAGAGGAAGTAGATAATTGGAAAAATAATTTTTTTGAAGGAATTCCGTCTCCCGCAGGTGGATTATTAATTTTAATGCCATTAATTTACGAATTAACAAATTTAAATATTGGATTAGAAATAAAGAAATTTACACCTTACTTGACCGTTATAATTGCCATCCTGTTAGTAAGTAAAATTCCTACTTTAGCACTTAAAAAAATATCTATCTCTCCAAAAGCAACAGTTTTTTTACTTTTAGGAGCTGGCATAATTTTTATATCTTTATTGTTTTATACCTTGAAGACTCTTTTAATTTTTGGACTGATTTATTTAATTTCAATACCTATAAGTATAGTTATTTATAGCAACCAAAACAAAAAAAATATAGAAAAAATATCAGAAGATAATCATGAAGATATTTTATAATGAAGAAATCAAAAAGAGTTAAAAAAAGTAACTCTTGGAGAATTAAGCAAAATAGAGATCAATTTTTTAAAAAATCTAAAACTCTAGGATACCGCTCAAGAGCTTCATTTAAATTAATTGAACTTAATAAAAAATTTAAATTTATAAAAAGTAATACGAATTTATTAGATCTCGGTTCATTTCCTGGAGGGTGGACACAGGTAGCGAATCAGATAATCAATTCTGGTAAAATATTATCCATGGATATTAAAGATATGAAACCAGTAAATAATATAAAATTTTTAAAGAGAGATATATTTGAAAAACAGAGTAAAATTGATATTAAAAAATATTTCGACACTGGTTTAGATGTAATTTTATCTGATATGGCTGCTGACACCACAGGTAACAAATCATTAGATTCTATAAGAACAAATCATCTATGCTCTGAAGTAATTAATCTTTCAAAATATACTCTTAAACCTAAAGGTGTATTAGTTTCTAAAATATTTATGGGTGAGGATTTTATAGAGACAAAAAAGCTCGCTAAATCTATATTTAAAAATGTAAATTTTTTTAAGCCAGAATCAAGCAGAAAAGAGTCAAAAGAAACTTATTTACATTGTGAAACTTTAAGGTCTTTATAAATTTAAATAATTGTATATAAGTTTATATGGAAACAATAAAAGAATCTCTTACCTTTGATGACGTCTTATTGCTCCCAAAGTATTCAAACATCTTACCTTCAAATACAAACATTTTTTTACAATTAACAAAAAAAATATCTCTTAAAGTACCTTTCATAACATCTGCAATGGACACAGTAACTGAATCTAAAATGGCTATAGCTATAGCTAAAGAAGGGGGTATGGGAGTGATACACCGAAATTTGAATATAAAAAAACAATCAGATGAGATAAAAAAAGTAAAAAATAAAAATTTTTATGTAGGTGCGGCTATTGGAACTAATCTTGAGGATTTAGATAGAGTTAGGTCGCTTGTACACAACGGTGTTGACTTAATAGTAATAGATACTGCTCATGGACATAGTGAAAAAGTTTTAAAAACACTAACAAAAATAAAAAAAATAATTAAAAATATTCCAGTTTGTGTTGGGAATATAGCAACAGGTGATGCTGCAAAAAGATTATACAATACAGGCGCAGATATAATCAAAGTTGGAATTGGGCCGGGATCTATTTGTACTACAAGAATGGTGGCAGGAGTCGGCGTTCCTCAAATTTCTGCTATAATGGAGGTCAAGAAGGCACTAAATAAAAGAAAAATAAAAATCATTTCAGATGGCGGAATTAAGTTTTCTGGTGATATTGCAAAGGCTTTAGCAGCCGGAGCAGATGCTATTATGATGGGATCAATTTTTGCAGGTACAGAAGAAAGTCCGGGGAAAAAATTTAGAGTTAAAGGAAAAATTTATAAACAGTATAGAGGAATGGGATCAATAGGTGCCATGTCAGCTGGATCAGCAAATAGATATTTTCAGAGGAATTTTAGAGATAAGTCAAAATTTGTACCAGAGGGAGTCGAGGGTCGGGTAGAATTTAAGGGAAAAGTCTCAAAAATAATTTATCAACTACAAGGTGGATTGAGATCTTCGATGGGTTATATTGGAGCTAAAAACTTGGAAGAAATTAATAAAAAAGCAAAATTTGTCAAAATTACAAAAGCAGGTTTTTATGAGAGTATGGTTCATAGTGTGGAAATGACACAAAAAACTTTTAATTATAAATTATGATTAGAATATTATACTTGATAACATTAACTATTTTTCTTTTAACAAATAATTTATTTGCTAAATCTGAATATTTCCAAGAAGGCGTAAATTTATATAATGATAACAAATATGAGGACGCTAAATTTAAATTTGAGCAGGATATAGTTTTTAACCCTAAAAGCGAGCTTTCGTATCTGTATTTATCTAAAATATTTCAAATACAAAAAAAAAAGGAATTAGAGGAAAAAAATCTTAAAACAGTAATGTTGCTAAATCCAAAAAATGAAGAGGCAATTTATTATCTTGCAAAATTAAAATTACAGACATCAGATTATAAAAAAAGCAAAGAATTAAACACCAAATTGAAATTATTATGTAATAATTATTGCGATCAAAGTAATAAATTAAAAATTGAAATTGAAAATTTATCTAAAAAATAAATGCGATTTCATAATGATAAAAATAAAATATTAATTATTGATTTTGGGTCTCAAGTAACAAAATTAATTGCAAGAAGAATAAGAGAATTAGGTGTTTTTTCAGAAATTATAACACCAATTGAATTAGCTAAAATCAAGAATTACCAAAATATCAAAGGTATTATACTCTCTGGTGGTCCATCTACCGTTACAACCAGAAAATTTCAAACTATACCAAAAGAGATCTTTCAAAAAAAAATTCCAATATTAGGTATTTGCTATGGTTTACAATTAATTGCAAAAATATTTGGAGGAAGAATCAAACCTTCTAAAAAAAGTAGAGAATTTGGTAAAGCTTTATTATTAAAGGAAAAAAAATCACTTTTAACTAACAATTTCATAAATTCAAAAACCTCTGTTTGGATGAGCCATGAGGACGCCGTTGTAAAATTACCTAGAAATTTTAAACTAATTGCTTCAACAAAAAACTCAAAATTCACAATTATAGAAAATTCAAAAAAAAAAATCTTTGGAGTACAATTTCACCCTGAAGTAACACATACAATTAAAGGTAAAGAGATATTTAAAAATTTTTTATTTTTAATTTGTAAAATTAAAAAAAATTGGAATATTTCTTCTCAAAAAATAAAACTAATTAAAGAAATAAAAAATTCAGTAAAAAAAGAAAAAGTTATTTGTGCTTTATCTGGAGGTGTAGATAGTAGTGTAGTTGCATTATTAATTCATAAAGCCATAAAAAAAAATCTGATTTGTGTAATGGTTGATACAGGTTTAATGAGAAAAAATGAATTCAAATATACTTATAACATCTTTAAAAAAAAATATAATTTTAATATAAAATTAATTAACGCATCTACTCTTTTTTTAAATAAATTAAAAAATATCACTGATCCAGAAAAAAAAAGAAAAATTATAGGAAATCTATTTATTAGAGTTTTTGAAAAAGAGTCTAAAAAATATAAAAATATAAAATTTTTAGCTCAGGGTACTCTTTACCCAGACATTATAGAGAGCAGATCTTCATCAGGCAGTAAAACTTCAAAAATTAAATCTCATCATAATGTTGGTGGCTTACCAAAAAAAATGAAATTTCAATTAATTGAACCATTAAAAGAATTATTTAAAGACGAGGTAAGAATTTTAGGAAAATCTTTGGGTTTAGTGAAAAATGTTAATTATAAACATCCATTTCCAGGACCAGGGTTGGGAATAAGAATTGTAGGTAGTATTACCCCAGAAAGAATTAAAATTTTACAGGATGCAGACCATATTTATATTAGTGAATTAATTAAAAATAATTTTTACGGTCAAATATGGCAAGCATACGCAGCTTTATTACCAATTAAAACTGTTGGAGTAATGGGGGATTCTAGAACCTATGAAAACATTTGCTTATTAAGAGCCGTCACATCTGAAGACGGCATGACTGCAGATTTTTTTGATTTCCCCAAAACTTTTTTTGAAAATATCTCCAATAAGATTATAAATAATGTAAAAGGAATTAATAGAGTTGTATATGATATTACCTCAAAACCACCGAGTACAATAGAACTAGAGTAATGAATAAAAAAATTAAAAAAATTTTACAAAAAAAAAATAAATCAAAAATTGTTAGTTTGACTGCTTATTCTAAAAGTATTGCAACAATTCTAGATAAGTTTTGTGATATTGTTTTAGTCGGAGACTCTATGGCCAATGTATTATATGGGCACAAGAATACCCACAAAATTAGCTTAGAAAATATCATACAACATTCCTTAAGCGTTAGAGCAGGAGTAAAAAAATCATTATTAGTAGTTGATATGCCAAAAGGAACTTACAATAACTTAAAAATAGCTGAAAAAAATGCAAAATTAATATTTAAAAAAACTAATTGTGATGGAATAAAACTGGAAAATTATAAAAATAATCACAAAATTATAAAAATTTTAGTTAAAAAGAATATACCTGTAATGGGGCATATCGGACATACACCTCAATTCAGAAAAAATTTTAAAATACATGGGATAAATAAAAAAGAAATAATTAAGCTATTGAAAGAGGCAGAGTTGATACAAAAGTCTGGAGCTTTCGCAATTGTCCTTGAATGTTTATCTCCTAAAGCAGCTAAAATGATTACAGGTAAATTGAAAATACCTACTATTGGCATTGGCGCTTCAAAATATTGTGATGGGCAAATACTTGTAACAGATGACATGCTCGGCATTAGTGGTTTTTACCCCAAATTCGTAAAGAAATTTGTTAGATTAGATAGAATTATTGAAAAAGCTGTAAAAAAATATACTAAAGACGTAATATTAAATAAGTTTCCCTCGGCAAAAAATTTTTTAAATGGATGAAAGTTTAGATAACAAAGTTGAACTAAGAGATAGATTAATAGACTTTTTTAAGAGGAATAAATTTAAAATATATTTTCTCTTTTCTATTCTATTAATACTAGTATTTTCAATTTTTTTTATTGATAGATATTATGAAAAACAAAATAATTTAATTGCAGAAAAATATATAGAAGCCGGTATCAATCTATCTTCAAACAATAAAGAAAATGCAAAAAAAATTTACGAGGAGATAATACTAAGCAAAAATAAATTTTACTCAATTTTATCTCTTAATACAATCTTAGAAAAAAATTTAGAAACAGATAAAAGTAAGATTTTAAAACTCTTTAAAAGATTAGAAGCATTAAATTATTCTCAAGAACAACTTTCACTTATCAGTTTGAAAAAAGCTTTATATTTAAAAAAAAATTCTGATACTCAAATGAGTCAAAAATTGTTAAAAGAGTTAATTGAGAAAAATTCAAAATTTAAAAACCTTGCTAAGGAATTACTAGTTGATTAAAAATAATGAAGTTTATTGGTATTTTATTAATTTCTTTAATTATTCAAAATTGCTCATTTGATAATAAAACAGGCATTTGGAAAAATGATCAGAATATTAAGGACAAAGTCGAAACTGGCACTTATAAAAATTTTAAAAAATTAACTATAAAAGAAGACACATTTAAAGATGAGATAGCATTAGATAAAAATTTTTTTTTTAAACTTTCAAATCTAGTAGAAAATAATACATGGAAAGATATTTTTTACAACTATAATAATAATTATGAAAATTTTAAATTTAATGGTTCTTATCAAAAAATTCTTAAAAGTAAAAAACTAACTAAGTATACTCTAAGTAATTTTATATTATTTAAAGAAAATAAATTATTTCTAAGTGATAATAATGGAAATATAATTATTTACGGAACAAATAATAATAAAATAATATCTAAATATAATTTTTATAAAAAAAAATATAAGAGAATAAAAAAAAATTTAAATTTTTTAATTGATGAAGATATTATTTATGTAGCAGATAATCTTGGGTATTTATATTCCTATAATCATAAAATTAATAATATCAAATGGGCAAAAAATTATAAAATACCATTTAGATCGAATATCAAAATATTAAAAGATAAAATTATGGTTTCAAATCAAAATAATACTCTATATTTTTTTGATAAAAAAAACGGTAAATTATTAAAACAAATTCCTACTGAGGAAACTATTATCAAAAATCATTTTATTAATAATCTGTCTACTGATGGTAGAAATACTTTATTTTATTTAAATTCATATGGAACATTATATTCTGTAAATATTGATTTAATGAAAATTAATTGGTTTGTAAATCTAAATCAAAACCTTGATCTCAATCCAAGTAATTTATTCTTTGGAAATGAAATTGTAAATAATGATTATAATGTCATTATTTCATCAAATGATAATACTTACGTTATTGATATTAAAACTGGATCTATCATATATAAGATAAACTTTTCAACAACTATTAAACCTGTCATTAACAATAATTATGTTTTTTTTGTTACGAAAAACAATTTGTTAATTTCTCTCAATCTTAAAAGCGGAAAAATACTTTACTCATATGATATTAATAAACAAATTGCTGAATTTTTAAAAATTAAGCAAAAAAATGTTCAATTTAAAAATTTAATTCTTTTAAATAATCAAATTGTAATTTTTTTGAAAAATTCTTATGTTTTAGTTTTTGAGATTGATGGAAGAATAAAAGAAGTTAAAAAACTATCTTCTAAAATAAATACCCAACCAATTTTTATTGACAATAAAATGTTATTTGTTAACAAAAAAAATAAATTAGTAGTATTTGATTAATTGTTTGATTTACCACTTAGCAACGAGAGTTGTTTAATTTTTAGTCCTTGAATATTATCTTGTGGTTTAATTGGGTAGTCCCCAGTAAAATAATGATCACTAAATTGAGGATAATTAGAATTTCTTTTTTCACCGGTAAGTGCTTTGTATAAACCATCAATACTTAAAAACTTTAAACTTTTTGCTTTTATATATTTACACATTTCTTGGATATTTTTTTCATGCGCTAAGAGTTCTTGTTTTGTAGGCATATCGACGCCATAAAAATCAGGATATTTTATCTCAGGACATGCAATTCTGACGTGAACTTCTTTTGCCCCACTCTCATAAAGCATTTTCACAATTTTATAACAAGTTGTTCCTCTAACCAACGAGTCATCAATTAATATTATAGATTTATTTTTTACAATTGTTTTAGTTGAACTTAATTTTAACTTTACTCCCAAGCTTCTGATATTTTGAGATGGTTCTATAAAAGTTCTCCCAACATAATGGTTTCTAATAAGTCCTAATTCAAATTTTTTTTTCGATTTTTCTGCGTAACCTATGGCAGCTGGAACACCAGAGTCTGGAACCGGTACTACTAGGTCAGCAATTAAATCTGTTTCTGTAGCCAGTTCGTAACCTAAATTTTTTCTATATTCATAAGCACATTTATTGTTGATCATACTATCAGGTCTTGCAAAATAAATATATTCGAAGACACAAGGCCTTGGTTTTTGTTTTGGAAAAGGCTTAAAAGAACTTAACTCATTTTTTTCAATAACAACAATTTCACCATTTTCAACCTCCCTGATAAAAGTTGCTCCAACTATATCTAATGCACAAGTTTCAGACGTAAGAATATATGAATTTTTTAACCTACCTATCACCAGTGGCCTAATACCAAAAGGATCTCTTACTCCGACTAGCTTTTTATTTGTCATCAACACCAAAGAGTAACCTCCTTGAATTTGAAAAAGAGTATCTATTAATTTATCTACAAATTTGTCTCTACTTGATTTTGCTATAAGTTGAACTATTGTTTCGGTATCACTAGTTGTCCTAAAAATAGCACCATTTTTAACTAAATTCTCTCTTAACAATAATGCATTAGTTAAGTTTCCGTTATGAGCTACACTTAAGCCGCCAGTATGTAAATCAGCAAAAAAGGGCTGTATATTTCTTAGAGAAGTTTCCCCAGTCGTTGAATATCTATTGTGTCCAATCGCAAAGTTACCAGGTAATTTTTTTAATGTTTCAGAATTTGTAAAATGATCTCCAACTAAACCTTGTCTTTTTTCCGAATGATAATTTTTACCATCAAATGATACAATTCCACATCCCTCTTGTCCTCGATGTTGTAACGCATGCAATCCTAACGCTACTAAAGCAGCGGAATCTTCATGATTTGAAATTCCAAAAATACCACATTCTTCTCTTAATTTATCTGAATTAAATTTTTTCAATTTTTTCTTTTGTATTAATAAAATCCTCTCCCGATGGAAACTCTTCAATTAATATTTCACTGCCTTTGTTAATTAAATTAAATGATAGCGCGCTATCTGCAGATATACCCCAATTTTGATAAGGATAAAACCAATTTAAGATAGAAAATAGGCATACCGATACAATATATCCTTTAAAAAAACCAAATAAAAAACCAAAACCTTTATCTATTGATCCAACCCCAGTCCAAGTTACTACTCTGCTTAAGGTTTTGCCAGCTAGTATTGATATAAAAAGTGTAAATATGAAAATAGCTATGCCTAATCCAACATTATTAATAAATTCAGATTGAATATACTCACTTACAATAGGCTGTAACTTTGGAACTAAAATAATAGTAACAATAGTAGATAAAATCCATTTCAAAAATGAAATTAAACTTAATGAAAAACCTTTAAAAAAACATTGTAGAACGCAGTAAATTAAAATGATTAAGAAAAAAATATCAAATAAATTAATATTGTTATAAAATTTATCGAAGAAATCAACCATTATGTTAGGTTGCCAACTTCTTCCCCGAATGGTTTAAATGTAAGAATTAATTTTGGCAACAATGTTAAAACAGAAATCATTGCTAACAACATTGCTATACCAGTAAATACTCCAAAATAAATTGTAGGAATAAAATTAGATAAAACCAAAATTGAAAATCCAAATATAATAGTTATAGAGGTATTTAAGATTGCTATTCCAACTGTGCTATGACATCTATCTAAAGTTTGATTATAATTATTTATCTTTTTAAATTCTTCTTTAAATCTGTAAATATAATGGATGCTATTATCTACAGCAATACCAATAGTAATAGCAGCTATAGTTATTGTCATCATGTCTAATGGAATTCCAAGTGATCCAATTATTCCAAGAATAAAAAGAGCAGCAATAAAGTTTGGAACTACACCTATAAAAGAGAGTGTAATATTTCTAAAAAGAATAAAAAACATTAAAAAAATTCCAAGTATAACGATTCCTAATGTGAGTATTTGAGATTTAAATAAGCTTTGTAATAAATTATTAAATAAAATAAGTACACCTGATAACTTATATTCATCTTTTTTTAAACCTAATTTAGTATTTAATTCAGAATTAATTTTATTTATTAGATCATTTCTTTTTAAATCTTTAAGAGAGTCTTTTATTCTTACACTTATTCTCGCCTCATCTTTTTCAACTGAGATATAAGGTAAGATAATCTCTTTTTTTATTTGTTCAGGTATTTTGCTATACAAAACTGCAATTTCTAAACTTTGTAATTCTTTATTATTTAAATCTTCAGCAACTCTTAAAATAGATCCAAACGAAAGAACTTTCCCTATTTCTGGCAATGAGTCTAAGTAATCATGAACTATTATGATCTTATCCATCTTATCTCTAGTAAACCAATATTTAGATTTATCATTATTAGTTTTATTTTCTTCTTCCCATTCATCAAATTCATCATCTTTATCTCGATTTTTTTCTATTGTTGTAGGAAATTTTAAAATTATATTTAAAGGAGTAGTTCCTCCTAAATCATCATCAATTTTTTTCATTCCTTTATAGATTTCTGTCTCTTTATCAAAGTAGTTTATAAAACTATTTTCTACTTCAAGTTTAAATATTCCAACAATACTAAATATTATTATGAAAATAGTGGAACCAAAAATTAAAATTTTATTATTTTTAGTAAAATTACCTAACCCTGAAGTAATGAAAGATTTTTCAGTATCTTTTATACCTATTTCGTTGTCTGATGAAAGCATATTTATTAAAGACGGTAATAATAAAAATGTGACTAGAAAAGAAACTGCTAAACCTAAAGTCATCATCCATCCAAAATCAATAATTGGCTTTATTCCACTAAAAACTAAAGACATAAATGCACATATTGTAGTAAGAACAGTATAGAGAATTGGCAACATCATTTTTTTACTGGCCTCAAAAACAACTTCCTCTTTTGACAGTAGAGGAAATTCTTTTTTTAATTGTAAAAATCTTACAGTCAAATGTATATTCATTGCCATATTTAAAATAAGCATTAATGCAATAAAATTTGACGAAATTACAGTTACCTTCCAACCAATTAATCCTAATAAACCAATCATTATAATTACAGAAGTTGCACATCCCAAGAGTGGCATTGCTACCCATTTTAGATTTCTAAAAATAAACCATAGAGTTAAAATGATAAATATAAATACTCCTATACCAAAAACTAAAATATCACTTTTTATATAACTCATCATATCATCAGCAATCATTGGAATACCTCCTAAATGAATTTTAGCATTCTCTCCATATTTGCTAATAACATCTCTTATTTCAGTAATATTTTGATGATTTCTAATATTATACAAATTTTTATATTCCTCGTATTCTTTAATGAAATTTTTATAATTTATCTTTTCTTCACTTGTTAAACCTATTTCATTTGCTTGATTAAAGTATTTGTCTTTAACTTTTATAAATTCAGCTAGTCTTTCGTCTTTTTTTAAGTAGACAACGATACCTGAAGTTTTACCATCTTCACTAATAACGTAATTCTTATAGATTGGGCTATTGATAATTTCATCAAAACCTCTTTTTCTATCAATTTCTGGATAAGCTAAAGTTTTGTAATTCTGAAGTCTTTCCATTAAACCCTCATCTGTGCTTTTTAAAAGAGGAACATCAATGACTGTTATTACACTGTCTACCCATGTTAACTTCTCAATTTTTGATTTAAGTAATTGAAGATCAAGAATTGTCTCCTTTTCCGTAAAACTTGAAACTGGAGTATAAGTTAAAACTAGGAAATCTTTTGAACCATAAGTTTCATTTATCTCTCTTAAATATTTTAAGTCAGGGTCTCCTTCAAGTAAAAGAGCATCTGATGACGCGTCTAGGTTAAAATTTTTTGATTGGTATAGTGAAAAAAAAATTAATATTGTTAAAAAGAGTAGGGTAATTTTTGAGAAATCTATAATTATTTTTTTATAAATATTGGCAACCATGACAATATTTCAGATATATCCTAAATATTTTATAACAAAAGAAAAAACTATATCTAATTTTTGCTTAAATCTTTGAATTTCGTATAAATTCCCTCAAATTCTACTTTAACAGTTCCAGTTGGGCCATGTCTTTGCTTCCCTAAAATGATATCTGCCAGTCCGTTTACATCATTCATTTTTGATTGCCATTCAGCATGCTCAATCGAACCTAATTTTGGTTGTTTTCTCTCTAAATAATAAGCTTCTCTGTAAACGAACATAACTACATCTGCATCTTGCTCAATTGAACCAGACTCCCTTAAATCTGCTAATTGAGGTTGTTTATCATCTCTTTGTTCTACAGCTCTAGATAGTTGTGATAAGGCTAATACTGGCACTGATAATTCTTTTGCTAAAGCTTTTAAGCCTTGAGTAATTTCAGATATTTCTTGAACTCTGTTATCATTTTTATTTGAACTTGATCGCATCAATTGTATATAATCAACAACTATCAAATTTAATCCAAACAATCTTTTAATTCTTCTAGCTCTATTAGATAAGGTTGCAATTGTAATTGCAGGTGTTTCATCTATATACAAGGGTAGGTTATAAATATTCCTCGAGGTTTCTATATATCTATTAATTTCTTCTTCAGTCACTTTACCACGTCTTATGTCATCCGATCTAATTCTTGCTTGTTCAGAAAGAATTCTAGTAGACAATTGTTCCGATGACATTTCTAAAGAAAAAAATGCAATTGAAGATTTTTCTTGTCTTTTTAGAAGATGTTGTGCTGCATTGTAAGCAATGTTAGTAGCTAAAGCTGTTTTACCCATAGAAGGTCTTCCTGCTAAAATTATTAAATCAGATTTATGTAATCCACCTAATTTTTCATCCAAATCTGTTAAGCCAGTAGGTACACCCACAATACCTTGGTCATTTTTCATAGCTAAAGTAGCCATTTCAATTGTTTGATCTAAGGCTTGATTAAATTTTAGAAAGGATTGAGAAAAAGTCCCACGTTCAGCTAAATCAAACAGTGATTTCTCTGTACTTTCAATTATATTTTCTGCATTTTGCTCTTGAGCATTTGCGTTAAGAGTATCAGTGGATAATTTGTCAGAAATTATTACCAATTCTCTTCTGAGATACATTTCGTGGATTATTTTTGCATAATCTATTGCTTGTTTTACCGATCCAGAGAATCTAGTAAGTTTTACTAAATATTCTGTACCGCCAACTTCATTAAGCATATTATCTTTTTCAAAAAAATTTTTTAAAGTTATTGGGTTAGCAATCATTCCTTTATTATTAAGACTTTCAATAACCTCATAAATTTTTATGTGTGCTGGATCGTAAAATATATTTGAACTTACTAGTGTTGAAACTTCATCAATAATATCATTATTAACAAGTATTGAGCCAAGCAGAGCTTGTTCAGCCTCTAAATTTGAGGGTTGTTTATTTTCTAGACTACTTTGAACTGATTTAATTTCTTTCACAAAAGCATTTTAAGAGAATGAGCTACTCAATAAAGAAAAAAGTTACACACTTTTTTTCAACTCTGTGGAAAAGTTATTTAGATTGTATTTTATCTATTCTAATAGATATTTGTGCTTTTACTTCTGAATGAAAATTTACTTCAACTTTAAATAACCCAATCTTATTTAGGTCTTCCTTTAATATAATTTGTGATGGCCCAACATCAGCATTAGATTTTTCTTTGATTATATTCGTAATTTCTTTTGGTTTTATAGTTCCATATAAATCACCATTATCTTTGCTTTCTTTAATAAAATTGAAAGTTTTATTATTAATTAATTTTGCAATTTCTATAAATTTATTTTTAATTTCAACGTTTTTTTTATTTAATTCATCTTTCTTTTTAGTTACAAATTCTTGATTTTCTTTATTGTATCTTAGAGCCTTGCCTCTTTTCAGAAGAAAATTTCTTCCATAACCATTTTTAACGATTACTTTGTCTCCGATATTTCCTAAATTAAGAATATTTTCTAATAGAATTATTTCCATATTATAAAAGTCCTAAAATTTTAGCTTTTTTTATTTCTTTAGTTAGTTTTTTTTGCTTTCCAAATGATACCGAAGTAATTTTAGTAGACATAATTTTACCATTGTCAGAAATATATTTTCTCAGTAAACTTATATTCTTGTAATCAACTACAGGGGCATTTTTAACTGATAGGGGACATTTTTTTGAAAATTTACCGTCACTTTTTTGAAATAAACTCAGCTTATTTAATGAATTTGTTCCTTTTTTTTGAAATTTTTTATTTCTTCTTTTCATAATTATTTATCTTTTTTAAAAAATTCGTTCTCGGTATCTAATTTTTTGTATTTAACTGTTAAATGTCTGATAATTGAACGGTCAATTTTAATTTTTTTTTCAATTTCATCAAGTGTTTTACTATTTCCTTCAAATTTATAATGTATGTAAAATCCTTTTTTATAGTTTTTAATTTTATTAGCCATGTTAAGAAGACCCCATTCCTCTATCTTTATAACTTTCCCTGAATAACTGTTAATTATTTCGTTGTACTTTTCTTTTATTGTCTTTACTTCCTTCTCGGCTAAATCTTGTTTAGCAACTATAGTATTTTCGTAAAAAGCCATAATTTAATGTGTTAATTAAGTTTAAATAATTATTAATAAAAAGTGGTTTATACTATAATGAAGAGTTTTATCAACACTAATAATTACTAAATAAACTAATATAATGAATGCTTTATTATTTCCAGGACAAGGTTCACAAGTAGTCGGTATGGGTTCAGAGTTTTATTCAAATTTTAAAATTGTAAAAGATATATTCAAACAAGCGGATGAAAAATTAAACTATTCAATTTCTAAACTAATTCTTGAAGGTCCTGAGAATGAATTACAGTTAACTAAAAACACTCAACCAGCAATACTAACAGTAAGTTACTCAATTTTTAGAATTCTGAAAGATGAATATGGTTTTGATTTTAACTCTTTTAAATATTTTGCAGGCCATTCATTGGGAGAATATAGTGCATTAGTTTGTTCTGACTCTATAAGTTTTGATGATGCTTTATATTTACTTCATGAAAGGGGCAAAGCGATGCAAGATGCAGTGCCGATTGGTAAGGGGAATATGATAGCAGTGCTAGGTATAAAAACCGAAGAAATTATTAATTTATTGAAATTAAAAAAAGAAAATAAGGGTATTTGTGAAATAGCTAATGATAATGCAAATGGACAAATAATTGTAAGCGGGAATAGTGAGAGTGTAGAGTCTCTAAAATTGGTATTAACAGAAAAAAAAATTAAATCGATACCGTTAAAGGTAAGTGCACCATTTCACTGCTCTTTAATGAAGCCAGCAGCTAGTATAATGGAAGAAAAAATAAACAAAACTAAATTTAATAATCCTTCAATTAAAATTGTAAATAATGTTACAGCGAACCCAGAGCATAATTCTGAAAATATAAAAAAATTATTAATTAAACAAATCTATTCAACGGTTAAATGGCGTGAAAGTATAATCAAAATGAATGAAACTGGTGTAAAAAACTTTGTAGAGATTGGTCCAGGTAAAGCATTGGTTGGAATGGTAAAAAGAACTGTAAAAGATGTAAATTGCTTTTCAATCAACTCAATAGCTGATATTAAAAATTTAACAAATGAATTTAAAAAATAAAAAAATACTAATTACTGGTGCGACTGGAGGTATTGGTAATTCTTTAGTAGATAAATTTAATAATTTAGGATCTTTAGTTGTGGCAACTGGTACTAATGAGGAAAAACTAAATAAATTAAAAAAAAATTATCCAAATATAAATATTGAAAGATTTAAATTAGATGAACATGATAAAATTGAGGGCTTCATTGAAGATATTGAAAAAAAATTGGATGGATTAGATGTTTTAATAAATAATGCCGGTATTAATTTGGATAATATTTCCATAAGATTGACCGAAGAAAACTGGAAAAAGGTGATAGATATCAATTTAACATCAACTTTTTTAATGTGTAAGTACGCTATAAAAAAAATGTTAAAAAAAAAATATGGAAAAATAATAAATATTACCTCAATAGTCGGGCATACAGGTAATCTAGGTCAAGCAAATTATGCGGCATCTAAAGCAGGAATAATTGCTTTTTCAAAAAGTTTAGCTATTGAATATGCAAAAAAAAAAATTAATGTCAATTGCGTCTCTCCAGGTTTTATAAAAACTGAGATGACCGACAAAATTAATGAGGAGTTTAAAAAAATTTTAATTAATAAAATTCCTTCAGGAGATCTTGGAACCGGAGAAGACGTTTCAAACTGTGTAGCTTTCTTGGCTTCCGATATGGCAAATTATATTAATGGTGAGACCATACATGTTAATGGTGGAATGTATATGGCTTGACAATTCTTATTATTAATCTATTAAGAAATTAAATATAAATGAAAGGATTTCATGTCAGAAGATGTTAAAGGCAAGATTAAGAAAATAGTAGCAGATCATTTAGGTATTGAAGAAGAAAAAGTTACTGAAGAGGCAAGTTTCATAGATGATTTAGGTGCAGATAGCTTAGATACAGTAGAATTAGTTATGGCTTTTGAGGAAGAATTTGGTTCAGAAATATCTGATAGTGAAGCAGAAAAAATTCTAACAGTTGGCGACGCTATAAAATTTATAGAAAGCAAAGCCAGTTAAATAAGGATATATTTTTTGATGGCACATGATAAAGAAAATATCATGGTAATATTATCCTCTCCATCTGGAGTAGGAAAAACTACATTAACAAAAAAAATTCAACAGAAATATCAAACTTTTAAAATTTCAGTTTCTCACACAACTAGATCACCCAGATCAAACGAGGTTGATGGAGTAGACTATCACTTTGTTTCAAAAAAAAGATTTAAAGAATTGATAGACAAAAAAGAATTTTATGAACATGCTAAAATATTTGAAAATTATTATGGTACTTTAAAAAAAAGTGTTGATGAGACTATTTTAAAAAATGATATTATTTTTGATATAGATTGGCAAGGAACAAAACAATTATCAAAGTTTGAAAATTTAAAACTAATAAAAATCTATTTGATTACAAATGATAAAGACGAAATAAAAAATAGGCTTGTAAAAAGAAACCAAAATTCTATAGCTGAAGTAGAGAAAAGATTTAATTCATTTGATGAAGATATTAAACATTGGAAAGATTACGATTATATTATTATTAATAAAAATCTTGATGTATGCTTTAAACAAATAGAAAATATTATAAATACAAATAAGTTAGTTTCATCCTCTCTCATATAATTCTGCAATTTTGTAATATATCTCAGGTTTAATTTCTGACGGTCTAGATTTTAGATTAAGATCTTTTATTAATTGAATTTTATTTTTATTTACTATTCTTAATATATTTTTATTTATCATTTTTCTTTTATTAGAGAATATTATATTTGTGACTTTTTCTAGATTATTAATATTATTTATTTTATAGAAATTATTTTTTTTGGGTTGAGCGTGAATTACTAAAGAAGTAACTTTAGGTTTAGGAATAAAACAATTAGCAGAAACCAAAAATTTCTTTTGTATTTTTAATTTAAAATTTGAAATAATAGATAATCTACCGTAATTTGAGGATGGAAACTTTCCGATAATTTTTTCAGCTAGTTCTTTTTGAAACATAAATACCAAGTCATCAAACTTTGGAGGCCATTTTTTAAATTTTAAAAATTTAATAAGTATTTGTGATGATATATTGTAAGGTAAATTACCTAGAATACACGAGTTTTTTTTTACAACTTCCTCAATATTAAATTCTAAGATATCATTATTATAAATTTTAATCGTTCTATTATTGAAATATTTTTTTTTTAATTTTTCATATAATTTAAAATCTTTCTCTATAATTAATAACGATTTGGGTTTTTTGAGCAATATCTCCTCTGTAAGAGAACCTCTGCCAGGTCCAATTTCTATTATATTTCTATCCTTAATTTTAACAATATTGACTATTTTTTTTATTATATTTTTATCAATTAAAAAATTTTGCCCCAAAGATTTTTTTGCAAAACTCATTTTCCAAATCTATCTACAAATTTTATACAATTTAATAAACTTCTGGGATTGGCTTTACCTTTTCCAATTAAGTTTTTAGCTGTACCGTGATCAGGAGAAACTCTCAGATATTTTAAGCCAAGTGTAGTGTTAATTGCATCAAATTTAAATAAAGTTTTAAACGGAGGCAAAACCTGATCGTGATACATACCAAATATTGCGTCATAATTTTTGAATTCATTAATGAAAACAGTATCCGCAACTAACGGACCTTTAACATCAATCCCTAATTTTTTAAGCCTTATAATTGCTGGTATAATTTTTTTTATTTCTTCAGATTTTTTTCTTAATTCAGCATTATGTGGATTGAGACCTAATATTCCAATTTTAGGTTTTATTTTATTATTTTTTTTAAACCAACTATTTAAAGTTTTTGCTTTTGAAACTATAATTTTTTTGTTAATTTTTCTTGGGACACTTTTTAAATCTATATGAGTTGTTATGGGACTTACAGCAAATTGATCATTTCTAATTAACATAACCTCTGAATTGTTCTTTATTTTACATTTTGCTGATAAATATTCTGTTACGCCTGCAAATTTATCACCCAATAGATCTTTACTTATTGCACAATTAATAATTCCGCTTACATCTTTTTGTAAGCCAAGTTTATGAGCTAGGTTAAGAGATTTTAAGGTAAAATTTGAAGCAATATCTTTAGAGACATTAAATGGATCTTCAAATTTTATATCTATATTAATTATCTTTAAATGATTGTTTTTAGTATCATCTTTAAAATTGTTTACCTTTTGTAATTTAATTGAATACTTCAATTTTTTAAATTGTTTTCTAATTAATTCAAAACTTGATATTAAAAAGACTCTTTTTCTTTCAATTTTATTTAATTTCTTCCATGTTTTAAAAATAATTTCTGAATTAATACTATTAGGATCACCACTTACAATAATTATATTTTTTTTCATTTGTATTCTATTGTACTAGTATTTCTTAATTTTGATAAATAACTATTTGAGTATAATTTAAACTGCTCATTTTTTTTTTGATTTATTATGTTGCTTCTAATTTTATCTACATTTAAATTATTTATTCTTGAAGTTCTTTTGTCATCTAATTTTAAAAAAATAATACTTTCTTGTCTTATTATAGGAGAAGAAATTTGATTTTTTTCTAATTTTTTTAAAATCTCATAGATCTCTTTCGATAATGATTCTGAATTTATCCAACCTAAATTTCCTTTTTGTGAGGCTGAATATGAATTGTTATATCTTAAAGCTGTTTCTTCAAAACCAACATCAATAATCTGCTTTTTAACTTCCGAAATTTTTTCTTTAAAATTTTCATTTTCTCTAATTTTAACCTCGATTTCTGAAATTTTAAATTCTTCCAAATCGGACTCTTTTTTTAGAAAATTTTCTATTTCTTTTTTTATATTATTATCGTCTATATCAATTTTTTTTGAATAAATTTTATAAATTAATTCTCTCCATTTAATCTCAGTTGAAATTTCGTCAATAAAAATTTGAAAATCCATATCATAATTTAAAAACTTTTTTTTTAAGTCTGGTATGTCATTTGTTATAGAATTTAAGTAAGCATTAATCTTATTATTATTTTCTTTAATTTCATATCTAGTTACTTCAATTTTCTTTAATCTATTTTCAATTAAAGAGTCTAAAACCTTTTCTTTATATTTATTAATGTTAGTTTGATTTATTTCCTCATTTGAGATGATTAAAGAGCTTAGAATTTTGTTTTTTACCTCAAATGCGGTAACTATCTCATTCTCAATTTTTAAAATAATTTTATTATTGATTTGAGCATATAACGATTGCGAAAAAAGTATTAAGATCAAATAAATTGAAAACTTTTTCATTAATTACTAAATTTTGGAGAATTAATTTGTCCAAATGGCACTAAAGTTATTTTAAACATTAGTGAATTTTCTGGTTCTAATTCAGAGTCATTGTAAAACTCTCTTCTATAAACTAAGCCAGCTCTTAAACAATCATTAATATATTCATAACTTAAGTTATAAAATTCTGCAGAGTTAGTGATCAAATCACGTTTAGTTTCGAATGAAAGTAATCCATTTTCATTATTTTTTAAATTAATTTTTGTTTTAATATAATCTTGATCTCCAATATGTTTATTTTCTTGTAAATAATCAAAATTAAAACTTAATGGACCATATGTGCTATTTAAACTAATTTCACTATAGTTAAAATCATTATAATTTTGATCCATAGAAAAATTATATTTTATATCTGTTTTTTCATTTAAATTATATTTTACCGATCCTACTATGTCTGATAGCTTCTCATTCATACTTGTTATATCAGCCATTTTTTTATTTTCTTTATTGTTAATTACTTGCGCAATAGAAAAATCTAAATTTTTATTAAGTTTTTTTATTTTATAGTCAAATCCAACTGCAACGCTACCACCAGTTTCATAATTATTTATATTATCAACTCTATTTAGACTAAAAGCGTTTATTGGATCTAATTTATTTCCACTGTTTTCTTTTCTCATACTTCCAGGAGAGTATTTCAGAAGTACTTTAGGTGTCAAAAAATGACTAGCAAAACCTAACTTTTTTTGTAAATTTAATTCTGACAATAATCCTAAAGTTCCGTAAATCTCGTTTGTTGGGTCGTCTTTATATACATTTGTATTTTTTGCTTCATAATTAATATTTTTTAGATTTCCCAAAATTTTAGAGTTTATACCAGAGTTAAAGGAAATATTTTTTGACTCCCAATTAAAGTTGTTCACAAAAAAGTTTTCAAGTTTATTTGTGTCGTAGTTACGTACTTTTAAATTAGATTGAAGTTCTAAGCTTCCTAGTTTTTCATGATTAAATAAATTTTTGTCAAAAGTTAATTCAGGTAAAATAAATTCATATTTATCCTCAAAATTCTCTTTTATTGTTTCGTAGACAATTGCGTCTACTCCAAAAAACATATTTTCTTTTTGATGAGTAAAATTTAAAGAGCTTTCCAAAGTATCTACATTGTAGTCTACAAGATTAGACTTTATTTTGTAGAGTTTCAAATATTTATCATTAGAAATATCTTGAATTGATAAATTAAAAGTATTATCTGCACCATTATCAGTTTTAAAATTCTTAAAATATTTTGCAAATAAATGAGATTTACCCCCTCCTTTCTTTGAGGAAGTTGTTTTTTTGTAACCTTCTGTATATCCAAAATCAGCCATTAAAAAAGAGTCTTTCAAGGCCTGATGATACTCACCGTATATAAGTGGATTTTCTGAAGCATATAATTTGTTCGTCAATGTAAAGTTTTTATTTTTAGCTATATCAAAAAAATATGGAACAGAAACACCTTCACCTAAATTTTTTGTACTCAAAATTGACGGAGGTAAAAAACCAGATCTTCTATTTACTGAAGGATCTGGATGAGAGAATTTAGGAAAATAAAAAATTGGAATGTCATAAACTTTAATTAATGCGTTATCATAATATATAGTTTTCTTTTTATTATCGTGTAATATTTTTGTTGATTGAATTGTCCATGGAGGACATTTATCATCTTCTCTATAATTACATAATGTAAATATTCCTTTATGAAATATATTTTTTTCTTTATTTAATTCTAAGTTATTTGCAAAAATACGTGGTTTATTTTTTTGATTAATCTTAAAATCTTGATCATTCATATAAGCTTTTATATCTGAACCAAGAATTTCTTTATTTTGTGTATTAATATAAATTTGTGAAAATTCAAAATTATTATTTTTTGTATCAATAATTTTTATATTTCCTATTGATTTAAAGATATTTTGTTCTATAAGATATTCAAAATTTTCGAGATATATTTCGTTTTTATCTTGGTCTAATAATTTAGATTTTTTTTTTGAATTTATAATTTTGTTTTTATTATCAAACATAATATCATTTCCTTCGAGAATATATTGATTTGAGGTAACAAATTTTGTAAGTCCTTTACTTTTAAATACTTTTTCCTTTTCATAATATTCTGCATATTCAGTCGTAAGTGTATTTTGCATTTTATCTATCGCAATAACATTATCTTTAATTATTAAATAACCAGTTTCTTTATTGTATTTAACGTAATCACTTTTAATTATTTTTTCATTAGTAGTAATAATAACTTCATTATTAAAAATCGAAGTTTTTCCATCTATGTCTAAAGAAATATTTTTTGCTTCAATTATTAGATTTTCAGCAAATAAATTTATAGTAAAAAACAATAAAAAAAATATTATTTGAATTTTAATTTTCATTAATTTGCAGCACTCCGATAAATGTATATAAACTTAAAGCTATCATAGGCGACCAAATTGATAGGATTAAAGGAATTCTATCCGTCTTACCTAAGGCTAAAGACAAATCTTTAAAGTAATAAATAAATACACAAACAACTAAACCTAATATAATAAATTTATAGTTATCCGCTCTTTTTAAAGTATGCATAGTTAAAATTGCTGCAATTGAGGTCATTAGAAACAAGAAAAAAGGCAAAGATAACATAGAATGATAGGTTTGATCCAAAAATCTTTTACTATATCCCTTACTAATTAAAAACCTACTATTAACCAAAAGGTCAATAAAGGAAATAGTATCAGAATTTCTAAAAAGACTTGTAACTTTTTTATGATTGTATATTGAATTTATTTCATATTTAGATAATTGTTCTTTATTATAAATTCCATCTTTATAACTAAAAATTAATACCTCAGTAAGAATCCAATTATTATTTTTGATATTAACTTTTTTTGAAATTATTTTTTTTTGTAGTTTATAATTTTTATCAAATTCATATATTACTACATTTTTAATTATAGTGCTTTCAATACTTTCTGCAGATATAATTCGATCACCTTTATCAACTACTTCTTTAATCCAAAGTCCATTGTTATTAAAAGTAACCAAATGATCGATATCTCTCGCATGTTGAGACTTAGTCTTCTCATAATATTTTACCATAGAAGAAGTCACTGGACTTACTAATGTTAAAACAATCCAACCAAACACAAACGAGGTTATAGCAAGAATTAAAAAAATTTTTATGTTTGAAAAACCATAAATTTTTAGAGTTAAAAGATCATTATTGTTTCTGATTTTAACCATAAACCACATACTCGAGATGAAGATTATGAAAGGCAAAAGTTTTAAAACTAAGCTAGGAACAAACAAAGCAGTCATTATAAGTGGTTTAAAAATTCCAGTTTGTATATTTTTAAAAAATTCTATTTCTTCAAAAAGATTTAAAATTAATCCAAAACAAAAAACTATTGAAGTAACAATTAAAATAGTTTTTAAAAAATTTTTTAAAAGATAGTTTACTAATGTATTGTTCATTTGGTTATAGTTTCTCTGTTAAATTTAAAAATAAGAAGTAAGTAAATTAATAATGTAAGTATAAAAGGTAAAATTATATAACCAGCTCTTAAGAAATAATTTAGACCTGTGTATCTAATTACTAATTCAGTAAGTAACAAAATAGTAAAACTATAAATAAAAATTATTACTCTATTTGAAAAAAAGTTTTTATTTCTTAATAATAACATAGAACAAATTAAAGTTATTACGGGTATATATAACGGTAAAATTATTCTTCTTATTAATAAAGGTAAAATTTCTTTTTTTGAGCCACTTGAACAATTTATCAAAACTTTATTAAAATTAAAAAAACAATTAATTAGTTGCAAAGTTGATGTCTCTTGTAGCTTGGGTTGTTTGATTGTAGATGTAACAAAATTTTCTAAATTTATATTTAATTGTTGAAATTTTATAACTTCGTTTTCTTGACTATCTTTTTTGGAAGAAATAATTTGACCATCAACTAAAACCATACTTCTTTGTTTAATAATTCCTTTATTTGCAATTATTGCTACATCATTTACATTAGAGTTGTCTGAACTTAGGTTATTTAAATTATTTCCTCTATCGTGAAGAAATATGTTTTTGACTTCATTATTATTTTTTTTTTCGACTATATACGTAAAACCTTTAAATGAATCACTAAATTGATATGATCTAATGGTAGGCAAAAAAGAATTTAAATTATCATTGCTCAACAATTGTCTTGATTTATTAAGTGCATAAGGAGTTAAAAAAATTGAAAATATTAAGTAAAATGTCATTATAATTAAAGATACGAAAAGTAATAAGTTTACTACTTCAATTTTTTTTACCCCTGATAACCATAGAATTATAAATTCCCTATCTTGAATATGTTTAAGAATAAATATGATTAAAGAAAGAAGAAAAGCTAATGGAATAAACTTAGGAGCTAATCCAAACAAATTTAATAAGGAATATTGAAAGTATATTAGAACAGGATATCCACTATCAACTATCAAATCTAGAAAATTTACAGCTCTTACAGTAAGAGCGATTACGGATAAACCAAATACGATAGTAAGAAAATTCCTAAAAATTTCCATGATAAAGTTTTGATAAATTTTGTTTTGAAGCATTTGTTTATTTTGTATATAACTAATTCATCCGTTAAATAAATTCAACCGTAGAGTGAACAACGATAAATTTACCGTTGAAATATGATATATTTGAACATATACCAAACAACTTAATTGAATTGTTTTAAAAAAATTTATGTCAATAAAAATAAGTTATTCAAAAAAAAGTAACAATAAACTCTTAACTAATATTGTTTTATTTACAAACGATAAATTCAATATAAATAACTTAAAAAATAAAATCTCTATTTCTGAGTTCTCGTATATAAATGATTTATTAAAAACCTCTGACTTTAAGAAAAATATATTTGTATATGAGGTGAATTCAAAAAAAAAAATAGTTTTAATTTCAATAAAAAATAATCTTAAGATTTCTGGTGCAGAAAGTTTAGGAGCAGAATTTTATAATCGTATAAATTATGGTAAAAATAGCGAGTATTTTATTAATTCAGACACTATAATTTGTAAACACAAAAATTTTTTAGCTCATTTTCTTCATGGACTTAAATTAAAATCATACGAGTTCAATAAATACAAAACAAAAAAAAAAACAAGAGTCATATCTATTAATGTTTTTGGGAATAAAAATAAACCATCTTCCCATATTCAACTAAAATTTAAAGCACTCGAGGAAGGAACTTTTTTTGCAAGAGATTTAGTTTCCGAGCCTGGTAATGTTTTACATCCAGATGAATATGCAAAAAGATTGAGCAGACTAAGAAAAGACGGCTTAAAAATAAATATTTTCGATAAAAAAAAATTAAAGAAACTTGGCATGCATTCATTGCTAGGTGTAGGTATGGGAAGTATACGAGGATCGTATCTCGTAACAATAGAGTGGAATGGATTAAAAGATAATTCAAAACCATTAGCATTCGTTGGAAAGGGGGTCACTTTTGATACTGGAGGCTACTCACTAAAACCAGCAAGATTTATGGAAGACATGACTTATGATATGGCAGGGTCTGCAGCAGTAGTTGGTTTGATGAAAAGCTTAGCTTTGAGAAAAGCAAAAATCAATGCAATTGGTGTTGTTGGTCTTGTGGAAAATATGGTGAGTGGAGAAGCTCAAAGACCTGGAGATATTGTTAAATCTTTCAGTGGTAAAACTATAGAAGTTTTGAATACAGACGCCGAAGGAAGATTAGTGCTAGCCGATGCATTAACCTATACAGAAAAAAAATTTAAACCAAAATTTATAATAGACCTAGCGACCTTGACAGGTGCGATAATAGTTTCTTTAGGATCAGAATATGCAGGACTCTTTTCTAACGATGATAAGTTGTCAAATCAAATTTTAGATGCAGGTGAAAAAGTAGAAGAGAAACTTTGGAGAATGCCCTTACATAAAAACTACGACAAATTGATTAATTCCAAAAATGCTGACATGCAAAATATAAATTATATTGGTGGAGCTGGATCTACAACTGCAGCTCAATTTTTACAAAGATTTATTTTGAATAAAACTCCTTGGGCTCATTTAGATATTGCTGGTATGGCTTTTTCAAAATACGGAGGGTCTTTAAATTCTAGTGGCGCAACTGGATTTGGGGTAAGACTGTTAAATCAACTAATTGAAGAAAATTATGAGTGAAATAGAAAAAACACTTTCTATTATAAAACCTGATGCAGTAGAGAGAAATTTAAGTGAAGAAATTAAAAATTTTTTTTTGAAAAATGATTTAAAAATTCAAGATAGTAAAAAAATTCATATAACAAAAGACGAGGCAGCTGAATTCTATAAAGTTCATCAATCCAAACCTTTTTACAATGATTTATGTGCATATTTGTCTTCAGGACCCATTGTGGTTATGATTTTAGAGGGTAGAGATGCAGTATTAAAAAACAGAAAATTGATGGGTGCTACTAATCCAAAGGATGCGGAAGAAAATACGATCAGAAAACTCTTTGGAATTTCAATTGATAAAAATTCAGTTCATGGATCAGACTCAGTTGATAATGCAAAAAAAGAGATAGAATTTTTTTTTAAAAACTAATTATATCTAAAAATTTTTATAATTGCCTCTGGAAAGGCCTTATACTCAAGATTTTGAGTTTTTCTACTTAAATTATTTTCATTATCTTTACTATTTATAAAAAAAGATTTTTGAACTATTATACCACCACCATCTAATTTTTCGTTAACGTAATGAACAGTGCACCCTGTTTTTTTTTCTTTATTTTTTAATATTCTAGAAAAAGTATTTAAGCCTTTAAACTTTGGAAGTAAAGAGGGATGAATGTTTATAATCTTATTTCTATATTTTTTTATTAAGTTGCTTGAAATAATCTTCATATATCCAGCAAGACATACAAAAGATATATTATATCTTCTTAAGTTCAAAATAATTTTATTTTCATAATTTTGAGCTTTGGTATTAATAAATATATACGGTATCTTATTTTTTTTAGCGTAGTTTATACCTAAAGCTTTTGTATTATTGCTTATCACTAAACTTATTTTGATTGGAAAATTATTATCTCTTGAGCTTGAAATGAGATTTTTCAAGTTTGATCCTTTTCCAGATATAAAAACACATGTTTTTTTTTTTACCATTTCAAAAAATTTGAAAGATTAACTTTTTTCTTATTTTTAGATATATATCCAATTTCGTAGGGTTTAAAATTTTTTGAAAAAATTTTTTTAATTTCAACTACATTTTTTTGAGATGCTATTAAACAAAAACCAACTCCACAATTAAAAGTTCGCATCATCTCTTGATCTGAAACATTTTTACCTTTTAGCCAACTAAAAATTTTTGGTATTTTGACTTTTGATAGATCAATATTTAAAGTTAAATTTTTAGGGATTGACCGTGTTAAATTCTCAATCAAACCACCTCCTGTAATATGTGCAGCAGAATTAATAAGACTCATATCAGTTAATTTTAAAATTTCTTTAGAATAAATTTTAGTAGGTTTTAATAATTCTTTCTTTAAATTACCAGGTATCTTATTTTTTCTTAGTATTGATCTTACCAATGAAAAACCATTTGAATGAATTCCATTAGATGGAATTGCTAAAACGACGTCATTTCTCTTTACATTGCCCTTTTCCAAAATTTTTTTTTTCGAAACTATTCCAACACTAAACCCAGCTAAGTCGAATTTATCTTTAGAATAAATACCTGGCATTTCAGCAGTTTCTCCACCAATTAATCTACAGTCTGAAATTTTACACCCTTTAAAAATACCCTTTATAATTTTTTTAGTTTTTTTTAAATCTAATTTACCAACTGCAATATAATCTAAAAAAAATAGCGGTTTTGCTCCTTGAACAATTAAATCATTTACACACATAGCCACTAAATCAATTCCGATAGTATCAAATTTCTTAAATTTAATTGCTAATTCAATTTTAGTACCAACTCCATCAGTGCTTGAAACTATCACTGGATCTTTAATTTTCAGATTACTAATATCAAACAATGAACCAAATCCTCCTATAATATCTTTTTTAGAGGATCCCCCCGTTTTTTGGACATCTTTTTTGGATAATTTAGATATATGTTTAACCAATTTATTAGCTAACGAAATATTAACACCACTTTTTTTATAACTATTTTTATTTTTTTTCATTTATAAATTGGTAATAAACTTTTTATGAAACTGTACAAAAATATATTTTTCATTTTAATAGTTTTTTTTAAAACTGAAACTCTTTTATCTGACAATAACTTATTTAGTGTTAATAATATTAAATTAGAAAAAAATGATAAAATTTCGAATAATTCTCTCGCTGATAAAGCAATTCAAAAGGGGTTTAATCAGTTAATTAAAAGAATTTTGTTAAAAGAGGATTATGACAAGCTTTCAGACTTAAATTTCTCTTCGATCAAACAATTGGTAACTTATTATCAAATATCTAATATTATTGGTAAACAAGAAAATGAGAAATTATTAAGTTTCAGTATAACTTTTGATAAAGACAAAATACATGATTTATTTTATAAAAAAGCCATTTCTTATTCCGAGATACTAGATAAGGAATTATACGTTCTACCTATATTAATTAAAAATAAAGAAATATTTATCTTCAACAATAACTTTTTTTATGAAAATTGGAATAACTTTTACCAGAACAACTTAATAGAATTTATCTTGCCTTTAGAAAATATTGAAACTATTCAAAAAATAAATAACAATAAAAGTAATTTAATCAATCTAAACATAATTAGTTTATTTCAAGAATATCCTAATAAAAACTTAGCCTTTGTTTTGATAGAAGATAATGATGGCAAAAATAGAAAGATATATGTTCAAACTGTAGTACAAGGAAAAATAATATCTAAAAATATTAATTTCGAAAATAAAAACTTACAAAAAAAAAATTTTTATAGGAAGGCTATAGTAGAGATAAAAAAAGAGTTGGTAAATTTAGTAAAATCAAAGAATTTAATTGACATAAGAACCCCCTCTTTTTTAAATGCCAAATTAGATCTTAATCGTAAAAGTAATTTGGTTGAATTAAATACTCGAATGAAAAATATTGACTCAATTGAAAATATTTTTGTTCAAGAATTTAATAAAGACTATATGAATATAAGAATAAAATACCTAGGAAAGTTAGAAAAAATAATTAACCAATTAAAAAAAGAAAATATAAAACTACAATTAATTAATGAGGAGTGGATTATTAAAATCTTTTAAAATAATGGATCAACTTGTATTTAAATTTCCCTTTTCAAAAAAATATTTTAAGCAAGATTTTTTTGTATCCAATAATAATTTTTCTGCTTACAAATTAATAGAGAGCTGGCCAACATGGCCAGGTAAATGGTTAAACATATTTGGAGAAACAGGATCAGGAAAAACACATTTATCTAAAATATTAGAAAAAAAAATTGATAAAATTAAATTAATTGAGGCTAAATATATAAGCGATGAAATAATAAAAGATTTAAATTTTTTAGATTGTTTAATAATAGATAATTTTGATAATAATATTAATGAAAAATTATTCTATTCAATTTTGAATCAATCTAAGCAGTTAGATAATTATATTTTAATTAATTCAAAAAACTCTATAAAGAATATTAAATTTAAATTAGAGGATCTTAGTTCAAGGATAAATAGCTTTTTGTACATTGGCATTGATCTTCCGACAGATGATTTATTAAAAGTAATAATTTCTAAAACTTTGTCAGATAAGCAAATTAGCATTAATCCTAAAATATCAGATTTCATCATAAATAATGTAGAGAGATCTTACGAAAAAATGTTTAAATTTCTAAGAGATGTAGATGAATTGTCTTTATCTACTGGAAAATCAATTAATATTAATCTAATAAAAAAAGTATTAGAT
>MDSV01013517.1_pt1 | contig 29158 bp, 24 predicted proteins | sample 810851 | NCBI WGS metagenome assembly MDSV01 (sample SAMN05326640, study PRJNA326480) | marine metagenome | isolation source: seawater | place: Atlantic Ocean: North East | collected 2012 | reverse complement strand
ATCTGATGAATGGAAAGTTTTATTATCTGAGTTTGATAAAGATGGCAATATGACGTCGATAAATGTTTTTGGTGGCGGTCTTGATGTAGGTAATGATGCTGGAGAATTTATTGATGTAACTTCTGATGGTGGATATATTGTTTTTTCTGACACAGACTCAAAAGGCTCTAAGGGTCCAAATAATTTTGGGTTTTTATATATAAAAAACCCATAATCCACATTTAACTCTTATTTTTGAGATAATGTAGGCTGTGAAAGTTTTAAAAAAAGGCAGAAAAAAACTGAATCTTCTAAATGAAAGTAGTATCTAATTTATATCAAATTATGGTAGTTGCTCAATTTATAATATTTTGCTCATTTTTATATTTCCTTGGAAGGGGGTTAATAATAAGTATTGATAAAATATCTCATAATAAATTTAAAATTTTTGATACTAAAATCTCAGGTTTAAATTTAAATATTTTTTTTATCCTTATAGCTCTAATTTTTTTAGGAAATATTTCTTTTATAGTAAATTTTTTTTCTGGAACAAATAATATTTATTTTTTTGGTCTAATTTTAATTATCTGTTTGTTAAATATTTTAAAATTTACTTCTCCACAATTCTCTCTGTCAGGAATAGTAAATTTTGTCTTAACTCCAGGAATTTTAGCTGTGTCAACAATATCAACAGGACTACATTATGATGCGATGTTATATCATATACATTATCAAAATTGGATAAGGAGTGAAAAAATAGTTTTAGGATTGGCTAATTTTCATCCAAGATTTGGATTCTCTTCTATATATGACTATATATCTTCATTTTTATGGCTAGATAATAATTTTATAATTTTACATTATTTAAATTTATCTTTTCTGGTTGTATTTTTTTCTTTTTTGTTTTCTAATATTATGAGCACAAAAAACAATTTATTTTTTCCTTCTATATTTATTTTGCTTTTCGGAATTCTTGATAATTTTGGTTTTTACGGAGGACGGAACGGATTTTTATATATAGAAGGAGTCGGAAAACCAGATTTGGGATTTGCAGTTGTATTCTTAATTTCTAATCTATTGATCATTAGTTCAATAATTCAAAACAGATATAGCAATCAAGAATTCTTTTTCTTCTCTATTTTAATTTTGTTTTCTATCCAACTTCGAATAAACGGTTTATTATCGCTAATGCTGCTTTTTCTTTATTATTTTAAATTAAAAAATAAAAATTTTAAGCTGATCCTCCCATCAGCTCTTTTGGGTTTTATTTGGATATTAAAAAATTTGCTATTAACAGGTTGTTTACTGTATCCCGTTGAGATAACCTGCCTAAATAATCTAACTTGGTATTCAAGCGGAGATGCTCTTTTGTGGAAAATAGATACTGCTAGTTTTCATAATGGTTTAATAACAAATAGCGGTATTATGCCTTGGTTTAATAGTTGGACAGATAATCAGTTGAACATAGGTGTTGCAAAAAACTTTATTATTTCATTAATTATAATTTTTTCTTTAAAAATAATATTTCTTAAAAGTAAAAATAAGGTTCCATTTACTACCAAGACAATAGTTTTTTATTATTTTATAATAAATTATTTTTTTTGGATATACCATGCACCAGCAATTCGATTGGGGATGGGTATTTTTTTATTAAATATTGGAGTAATTGGTTTAAGTAATCTAGATTTTAAATTTAATGTAAAATTTAATAAATTAATAGAAAGTAAATATGTACTTATAAGTATATTTATGCTTTGCGTTATTTTAATGCCAAGAGTTCATAAATATTTTGAATTCTTGGAAGAGCCTTTGCATGTTTCTAAAATTGAAATTTTAAACTCTGCAACAATGCCGAACCCGAAAGGAGGGTATGGCGTAGTTCCAACTTATGAAATATCTAAAGAGGAAACTTGTGGACTTAATTTAAAATGTGTTCCCTATGCAACAGAAGTTAAATTATATAAAAGTAATTATTTCAATTATAAAATTTTTAAGTAGTTTAAATTATCTTTTTACGAATTTTGATACCAAAAAATAACATCTATATAAACTTAACTCTTCCAATTTAAGGATAGGTTTACAGGTTCAAATCCTATGCGTCAACAAAAGTTCCCAAAAAATATACACTGCATTAAATGTAAAGAAGCAAACAAACTGTGTGCAACTATAGTTATTTCAAAATTTGGTTACGATTTAAAAAAAAAGTTAATATAAATATTACAAAAATGTAAATGAGAAAATCAAAATTTGTAATTGATATAATTAATCTTTTATTTTCATACAAAAAATAATTCCAGTTACCTAAATTTAAGAAATATCCCATTATTGTCAAAAGTATTAAGGTGTTAATTGAATTAAATTTCATAGAAAATATATAATGTATAATCACTACAGCTAAAAATGCATTTATTGAGTATAAACTAAATCTTATTGGGGGATACCAGCCAATTAAACTCCAAAAAAAATAATAAGTTAAAAATAAAAGATATACTTGTTTATTAATTTTTATTTCTTTGAAAATAATTATTAAAACTGAAAATAATACTATAGGAAGTAAGTAATTTAATGAGTAAATTGTATCTTTTAAGTAACAACTTAAAAATTTTGGAATATCAGTACAGTACCACTCACCTGAAAAATACTTGATTTCTAACTTATCAATATTTAAATTAAGTATTTCAATAAATAAATTGATAACTTTATATAAATATTTATTTAACCAATAAAACTGTCCCCAATAATTAGTATTTGCATTGTAAAAATCAATATCCTTGAAAACAAAGACCAACCTATAAAACAAATAGGGTAAAAAAAGTAAAGCTGTGTGTAAAAATGACTTAATAAAACTTACTTTTTTTGATAAAAAACTAAACATTATAATCAAAACAAAGAAGACAGAAGATCCATTAAAAAGATACATCAAGCCAAGTAAAAATACATACTTACTCTCATAATTTAAGAAATAATTCATTGAAAGCAAAAAAATTACAAGTGTACCTGTTTGGATAGTAATTTCAGTAAGACTAATTTTCATTACTGGATTGAGAATAAGAATTAATGCAGCTGAACAAATTCTTAACTTAGATAATTCATAATTTTTACTTAAAAAATAATTTATTACTAAATGTAGTTGAAAAATTATCAATAAAAAATTAAAGATGAGATAGGAATAAATAATTTTTTCATAATTTGAAAATGTTGTAAAAGAAAATAAAGAATAAATAAAATTAACTACAACTATTAAAAAAGGTCTAGCCTGATATGTATACATTTCTGAAAATAATATTTCTATATTTTCTATTGAGAGTTGATAATCTTCAAAATCACCACAATAAATAAACTTAAAATATTCTGTAATTTGATTTACATCACAAAATACATATTTTGGAGTTAAGTAATTAAAAATAAAGAAATAACTGATATACAAAAGAAGTACATAAGGTATAACTTGTTTTAATTGTTGTATATTTTGATTTTTTTTAAACCTTAAATTCAATAACTTATAATCCACTATCGTCATTTTAAACATTCATTTTTTTTTCTTCTATATAATCAAACATAATGTTAAAAAAATTAATTATATTTATTTTATTTTTTTCTTTTTGTTCAAGTTACAATTCAGAGATTTTAATAATAAATTGCCCAACAAAAGTTTACACTTCTAGAAATTATCATAATTTAAAATATAGAATAATTGCAGGTCGGGCAGATATAATTTCAATAGAAGAAAAGATTTATAAAAATGGTGAATTCTTAAGCTCTACAAAAGAAAGTTCCAACAACCCGCCAACAATACAGAAACTCACTGCAAAAGAATTTATAATTAATTTAAATGAAGAAACTGGATTAAATAGTTATGTTGTTGAAATTAATATTGTTGATGAAAATGAAAATTACTTATCAGATTCATGTGATATTGTCTTTGATTTATCTTAATTTAATTTTGCTGATTATTAAAAAATTTTCTTTAGAAGCTGTAGTTCAGCTAAGGAGTAGCAAAGAAAAGGTTAAATATATAAAATGATTTTAACTATACAATTCTTAATATTTTATTTATTAACTTACTTTTCTGGGAGGGGAATTTACTCCTTAATAAATAGAAAGAATAATTTACAAGATAAAGTAATTGAATTTAGTAAAAACATTTTTTATCCAACTATTTCATTAATTTTTTTAGGAAATTTATCCATAGTTTATAATTTTTTTTATAAGATAAATATTTTTTTTACGATATTTTTTTATATTTCAACAATACTGCTGAATTTTTTAAATTTTCAAAAATTTAATTTAGAATTTAAAAGTTTTAAAAATTTATTATTTTTATTACCTATTTTTTATATCCCTCTATCAACATACAACTTAGGTTTTAGTTACGATGCAGGTTTATATCACTTAAATTTTCAGAACTGGCTAAGGAGTGAAAAAATTATTTTTGGGCTTTCAAATCTTCATATGAGATATGGCTATTCTTCTATATTTGATTACATTAATGCTAATTTTTGGATAAATGAAAATTTCCTTTTACTACATTTTACAAATATTTTATTTATTATACTTTTTTTTCAACTCATTAATGACCAGATTTTCATAAAGAAAAATAAGACACTAGGAATTGCTACATCGCTATTAATTTTTGGTTTTTTAGATAACTTTGGAATTAATGGTGGTAAAAATGGTTTTATCGAAATTGAAGGGATAACAAAATACGATACTGTTTTTGGCATTATTTTTATTACATTTGTTATATTATTTATTTCAGCTATCAATAAAAATAATCTAAATTTATCAGATATTATTTTTTTAGGAATCTATTGTATTTTTGCAATCCAACTACGGCCTTTGGGACTTTTATTATTAATTCCATTTATTTACTTACTAACCAAAAATTCAAAGATAATTACAAAAAACTTTTATTTTGCATTTTTGATAATATCTGCGATTCATTTTATTAAAAATTTGATAAATAGTGGATGTCTAATATTTCCAATTGAACCGCTTTGCTTTAATAGTTTAGATTGGTATCAAAAAGGATATGCTCAAAACGAATCAGAAAATATACGTCAATCTTTAAGAAGTTATAACTTTGATGTCAACATAGTTGATTGGTTTTACTATTGGGCAGAAAAAAATAGTTATAATTCCTCAACTTTATTTAATTATTTAGCAACAGTAATAATTATTTATTCAGCTATTTTAATAATTTTTAAGTTAAAAATTAGTTTTAAAAATTGTATTTATGTTTTATTAGGTAATATTGGATTATTACTCATTTGGATTATCACAACTCCAAATCCACGATTTGGAATTGGATTATTTATAACATCTAGTTTGTTGTTAATTAATTACATCATTGATGTAAGGTTAAAAAGAAGTTATATAAAAAATATAAACATTGCTTTGTATTTCTTAAGCTTAATTTTTTTTCTTAGAGTAAGTAGTATTGTTTCTTTTATACAAGATCCATTTAAAGATTTTACAATTGTAATACCTAATGATATTACTTATTTAGAAAATAAAGATGGGCAAGTATTAAGGGCAGATGAGTCTGAACAATGTTGGATAAATAAATTCTGTGTTCCAGTCTATTCAGAAAATATAGAAATTGAAAAAATAAACTTAAATTACAAAAAAATAAAATTAGCAGAATTAAAGAATTAGTATTTTATGATGAATCAAAAACATATATGCTTTGATTTAGATGGTGTAATAATAAATTCAATAGAAATTATGTATAAATCTTGGAATGAAGTTAAATATAAATTTAATTTAAACATAGAATTCGAAACATACAGAGAACATATAGGAAAAGAATTTTATTCAATACTTGATGAGCTTGATTTACCAAGAAATAAGTGGGTTGAAATTAAAAAAGTATACGATTCAACTTCCTCAAAACATAAAAATGAAATACTAGTTTATGAATACGTTTTAGAATTTTTAAAAGAATTAAATATTAAGAATTTTGACATTAGTATTTACACCTCAAAAACTAAAAAAAGAACTTTAGAAATTATAGACTTACTACTTCATGAAGTTGATTTTAAAACCGTATTAACTCCAGAAGATTTAGGAAAACTATCTGGAAAGCCTAGTGGGGATGGATTAAGAAAAATTATAAAATTACATGAATTAAATTCTGATGATCTTCTGTATATTGGAGATACTTATTATGATTATCTATCAGCAAAAGATGCGGAAGTAAAATTTAAATATGCAACTTGGGGCTACGGAAATAAATTTTTAATCGACGAAGAGTACTGGCTTGACTTAGATTCTTTAGGCTCTTTACTTTAATATTTTTTATGCCTAGGTCTGTACTCTATTTGCAATAACTTTGTGTTCATTTTTACATATGAGATATATTGAAATATTAAAATATAAATTAAAAATAATATGATTAAATAGAACGTACCTACTATTAACGACTGGAGATTGCCTGAATTATAACCTTGATTAAAATAGGTAATGAAAAATCTAGAAAATAATAAAAATCCTGGTATTGATGAAATTAACAAAATTTTAAATAATGATTTTCTACGATATAAAGTTATCGATTTAAGAATTACAAAAAAAGATTTTATTATATATTCAAAATTGCTTTTGAATAATCTTGATTCTCTTGTTTTATTAAATCCAGATAATTCTAAATTAAAAATAATCATCTTTTTTTCTACAGCTTGAAATAATGTTTCGAGAGTATATGTAAATGAATTAGTTGTAAAAAGATTATTTAAAGCTCTTTTTGAATAAACTCTATAACCAGAAGTTGCATCTTTAATTTGCTTTCCAAGAATAAAGCTTATTGCCCTTGACCCTATAATCTGAAGATATTTCTTTATTATTTTAAAATGATTTTTTGACCTAAAATTTCTGCATCCTATAAGTATGTCTGCTTTGTTATTGTTTGTGCTTAAAAGCAAGGCTTCAAGATCTTCAATGGGATATTGGAGATCTGCATCAAAAATAACTAAATAATCATAATTTTTATCTTTGCTGTAGTGTAATACGCTGTTGAAGACTTCAGACAGTCCAAAATTTATTTCACTTGATAAAATAGTTATTTGATTTTTAAATGGTTCTAGTAAATTCAGAGAATTATCTTCGCTACCATCATTGATGCAAATTACATCAAAGTCATAGGAATTTAAATTCTCTATTTGATTATTTACTTTTTCAAGACATAAGACAACTGATTCTGATTCATTATATATAGGTATGGCAATTGCAATTTTCAATATTTCTCGATTTTAAATATAAGTATATTATGTTTTCTTGAGAAGTAATATATTAATATATGAATTTATTAGTAACTGGTTGTTTTGGGTTTATTGGTTATAACTTTATAAATTTTTTAAACAATAATCATGAAAGCGAGTTTAATTTAATTGGAATAGATTCATTATTGTCAACAACATCAAAAAAAAACTACAAAGAGTTTAAATATGATAAAGAATTTATTTTTTTTGAAAACGACATTAATGATATTCAAGGAATTGAATCTCTTAATAAAAATAAAATTGATTTAATAATTAATTTTGCTGCAGAATCACATGTGGATAACTCCATTACAAACCCTGAATCATTTATACACTCTAATGTAAGTGGGACAAATGCGATTTTGACTTATGCTGTCAAAAACCAAATAGAAAATATACTTCACATATCAACAGATGAAGTATATGGAAGTGCAAAAAATCATTTCTTCAAAGAAGAAGAAATATTAAATCCCTCTTCACCTTATTCAGCGAGTAAAGCTTCGGCTGAAATGGTTTGTAATGCATTTAAAAAAACATACGGTTTAAATATTAAAATGTGTAGGCCGGCAAATAATTATGGTTTCTACCAGCAACCAGAAAAATTGATACCGTATTCAATTGCGAATTTACTAAACAATAAAAACATTGAGGTTTATGGAGATGGAAAAAATATAAGACATTGGCTTCACGTTCAAGATACTGCAAGTGCAATTTTTGAAGTTTTAATAAATGGGGATGATAATGAAATTTATAATCTTGGTTCAAATGAATATTTTACAAATATAGAAGTTACAAATTTAATTTTAGAGAATTTGAATCTAGATTCATCAAGGCTTGAATTTGTATCTGATAGACCAGGACATGATTTCAAATATGCGGTTGATATCGCAAAATTAACATCATTGGGATGGACACCTAAGTATAATTTTAAAGAAGTAATTCCAGAAATTGTCCAATGGTATATTAACAATAAGGACTGGTGGAATGAAGAATATCAAAATGTCCAAAAAAAGAGAAAATTAAGAAAAACTTTAATTTGAAAAATTATTTTATTCTTAAAATTTTTACTTTCGATTATTCATTTCAAAGTTGGGAAAATTCAGGAACATTAACAAACGAACTTAGGATATACCAAAAATTAGAAGAGCAGGGTTTTAAATTTATTTTTTTAACATATGGAGATGAAAGTGAACTAAAGTATGAAAAATATTTCAAAAGTTCTATTGTTGTTCCAATATATAGTAAATTAAGATTCATAAACTCTAAATTATTTAGAATTTTACAAAGCTTTCTTATTCCTATTTATTTTTATAAATTATTTAAAAATGTGAAGTTAATAAAACATAACCAACTGCTAGGTGTATGGGTGGCTATATTACTTAAGATTTTCTTAAGAGTTCCGTTGTATGTGAGAACGGGATATGATATGTACACTTTTAGCAAGTTAATGAAAGTTGGAAAATTAAAAGTAGCTTTATATTACTTCCTAACCCAATTTGCTTTAGCATCATGTAATTTTTATTCTGTGTCAAGCAAGACAGATTTAAACTCTCTAAGAAATAAATTTATTTTTACAAAAAAAATAAAAATAAGAAAAAACTCGCTAGACACAAAAGATACTAAGGCTTTTAATAAACGTAAAGAAAATGAGATTGTCTGTGTTGGAAGATTAGAAAAACAGAAAAATTATGAATACCTAATTAAAGAATTTTCAGATTCAAAAATAAAGATAGATATTTATGGCGAAGGCTCGTTAAGGAATGAATTAGAAAAATTAGCAAAGAAAGAAAATACAAAAGTTGAATTTAAAGGATTGCTAGATAATGATCATCTGCATAGTGAAATGCAGAAATATAAATACTATATAATACCTTCACACTTTGAAGGAAATCCAAAATCATTGCTTGAAGCAATGGCAAATGGATGTGCTGTGTTTGCAAGTTCAATACCTAATAATAAAGAAATAGTCGATGACAAAGTAACTGGTTATCTATTTGAATTAAAAACAAATGAGTTAAAAAATACATTTTTTAACACTAAAGAAAACGAAGTATTGCAAATTGCTTCAGATGGTAAAGAATTTATTAAAAAGCATTATTCTATTAAAAAAGCTGTAAGAAAAGAAGTAGAAGATTATAAAAACTTAATTGATTTAAGGTACTGATTAAGAAAGTATAATTTCCAGATTCTCAAACCATTAATTCTTGATTTCCATAAATTAAGATACTTAATTTTTGTAACATCAATATAATTTGAGATTTCTCCAATTTCGAGCTCTTTTAAAATTTGATTAAAATTTTCAAACACCCAATCTTCAAGATTGAACACAAAGCCCATTTTTTTTCTGTTATAAAATTCATCTGAGAAATCGCTACTTAAAATTTCCTTAAATATTTTTTTTGGATTATTTACATCTAAGTGGTTCTGGTTTAAAGAATACATATACTCAACTAGATCAGAATCAATATAAGGTGACCTTGCTTCAACCGAGGAAGCCATAGATGTTCTATCTACTTTGAGATGCATACATTCATTTAAATAAAATAAATACTCAGATAAAAAAATATCCTTATAAATATTATCAGTTTTGCTTATAAATAAATTCTTTGGTTGGTAATTATTAATTTTTAGCATTTTTAAAAAATTCAAATCATGAAAATATGAATTGTATGCATTTTTAATATTTTTATCATTTCTTAAAAAGAAATTACCACTCCCTAAATATTTTGGATAAATTTTATACAATAATTTTAAATATTTATGATGCGTCTTTTTGTTAAGTAAATAATTTACTCTATCGTATCCGTTAGACAGTTCGTCTCCACCATCCCCAGTAATTGCTACTTTAAATTCTTTGGAAATTGATTTATAAATTAAATACGAAGGAAAGGTAGAAGGATCTGCATATGGTTCATCAAAAATATCAATTGAATTAATAATTTCTTGTTTTTCAATTTTATTTTCTATTTTATTAGAAACATGATTCGTTCTATATACTTTTAATACTTTGTTTATCCATTTTTCTTCATTATATTTTTTGTTACCTTGAATACTTGAATAAGTATTTGGGTTTGGTTCTTGATCAGATGTTAATTTTAATAGTAAGGTGCTGTCTATACCCCCTGATAATAGATTGGCAACTGGAACGTCTGCATTTAATCTTTTTTTTAAAGAATCAGTTAATATCTTATAAAATATTTTCGAATCAAAATCACTATTATTTCTATACTGTTTCAAATCCCAATATAAATTTTTAGATTGAATAGATATCTTCTTGTCTACATCTACAACTATCACTTCAGCTGGTCTGACTTTATAAATATCTTCAAATAAAGTATTGGGGGAAGTTACTACACCTAGTGAAAGATATTCATTCAAACTGCTTTCTTTAATTCTTTTTCTTTCACTTAAGTTAAGTAAAGCTTTTAAATTTGATGAAAATAATAAATTGTTATCCTGAAGTGAGTAAAACAGTGGTTTTTGACCCAATCTGTCTCTAATTAAATATATTTGATTATTTTTATAATTAAAAAAAACAATTGAAAACTGTCCTTTAAGTTTCTCAATAAAACTAATACCAAATTTAGACAACCCTATAAGAGCTACTTCCGTATCTGAATGATTAGATTTAAAGTTTATACCTAAATTTTCTAGATATGTTCTTAGTTCTTTATGATTGTAAATTTCACCATTAAATAATATTGAAGTTTCAAATTCTTCAGAAATCATAGGCTGCGAAGCTTTTTCTGAGAGATCTAATATTGACAATCTATTAAATACTTGATAAACGTTATATTCGTTATCGAAATTTATTACATCACTATTTTTATTATTTAATTTTTTAGTTTGATCTGGACCACGACAAATTATATGACTATTAGCTTTGTTAATTAAATCAAAGTCAATTAAATTGCTTGAGACTTGTCCTATAAAACCGCACATATCAATAATTTTTATTTTTAAAGAAAACAGAATAATACTTTGGGTTAAATCCTAATAACTCAAAATTATTTCGAGTTAAGTAACTGGTTACATCAGATAAGGTACTCTCGCTATATTGTCCTCTTTCAGAACTCACATCAACTGTTATAAATTCTGTATTCTTAATAGTATTTTTTGCACCTATTAATATTTCCGGTTCAAATCCCTCAGCTTCAATTTTTAATAATTTTAATTTACTAATTTTAAAAGAATCAAGCAGATTAGTTTTTATAAATAAAAATTTTTCGTTTCCATAATAGGATAAGGAAGAATCTGCACCATCACGACTTAAGTAAAATTTTTCCTCACCAGAATTATTTGAAAGGCCTATTTCATATAATTTTATATTTTTAAAATCAGATAAATTATTATTTAAACATTTAAAATTATTAGTGTCAGGTTCAAAAGCTATATATTCCAAATCTTTTTTTTCTAAAAGTGAAAAATACAATTCACCAATATTTGCACCGCAATCAACTACCAAGTCACCTTCTTTGAAATCAATTTCGTCTAGAAAATATTTTTCTTTAAACCTTGCTTTTAGATAATCTAATTTATCAATCGCTCTAAATATTCTTAATTTATTTGGGTAAATCAGTGAGGTATCTTGGTAATGATATTTATATCCAAGGTTCTTTATGTAGGTTACTTGACCATTTTTAACAAAAAATAAATTGATCGCTTTTGCATATAGATTGGTGTCAAATAATTTATAAATTAATATAAAAAACCTTGAGTGCAAAAACAAATAAATTTTTTTATATTTTGAAATTTTAGAAAAGTCGTAATTGTCATATAAATTATCTGGAAGATTAAATAAATGACTCATATTGATAATCTTAATATTTTCACACAAATATAATAGATTTATTGTATTTAATGAAATTTAAAAACTTTTTAAAAAAAGATTATCTAGATAAAGTATTATTTTTTATCACATTAATTTTTAGTCATTCAATAACTAATCTTTATTACGATAGTTCCTCTGGGCAAGACTTTGAGAAATATAATCGCTACCTAAAGTTTTTTAATGGAGATTTAATTTATACAAATTTAGAGCAAAATCCAATATATTTCTTCTATGTTTCAAAAATAATGGAAGTAAATTCAAAAAAAAATATTTTTTATTCATATGAAAGCCTTGTTAGCTTCTCAATCCAGTCAACTAATTATTTAATCTATGGTATTGGACTAGTTGGTTTGTACAAATTATTAAAGCTCTATCAGGTTGAGGTATCTAATATTTATTTATCTTTAGCATTATTAAACTTTTTTCCACCAATGATTGGAATGAGAATAACAATGAAGCCTGAAATATTAAGTTTTTCACTATTGATCTGGATAATCTATTTTATAGAAATGAATCTAGAATATAAAAAGCAAAAATACCTTTACTCTTCTATAATTTTGTTTGGTTTCGTGTTAACTTTAAAACTTTCTGTAACAGCGATGCTATCAATTTTTTTAGCATTTGTTTACTACAAAGATTATATAAAAATTAATAAAAAAATATTCTTAAGCGGATTCCTCCTTTTATCTACTGTTTTTTCTTTATTACAATACGAGTCTTACCAAGTAAATAATAAATTTGTCTATCAGGCAGAACATGATTCAAAATATAATAATAAAGCTTCTCCCTCAATTATTTATAAGATAAATCCTGTAAAGCTATTTAAAGAACCATATGAGGATAGACACAAAGACTCTATGGTTAGTATTTTATTGCTTGATACTTTTGATGATTACTTTAATTTATATTGGAACTACGACAAAGGATTATTAGAAAAAAATGAAAAAGTAATTATAACAAACGAAACATCTAATAAGTTAATTGAAATAGACTCGTATAATAAAACGTTAAATTATTCGGGGCCATTTAATTTCTATACAAGATTTATTAAACAATACATAGCAATAGGGTTAACTTTGTTTTTTTTCTTTGCTTCAATAAGATACAAAGGTAAACACAAAAAATTTATATACTCACCTCTAATAGGAATTTTTGTTTTAATTATAAATAATGTAATAGGGTTTCCCTCAAATAACTTTGATCCAAATAGAGCTGATACATTTAAAACTTTTTATATAGCAATATTTTTATCATTAAGTTTTATATTTATAAATATTTTTCTGTTAAAAGTTTTTGGTAAATACAGATATATTTATATAGTTATTTTTATTTTGTTAATGTTGTTTATTTTTGGACTACCTTTAGCGAATAATTCTGATTTAGATTCTTCATTATCAAGAAATAACTCTTTATCAGTCTTTTGCGAAATAAACTATCCATTTTTAAATTCTTCATTATTCGAAAATGAAAATCTAACTTGTACTACAAAATCTTATAATACTGTCAATTTGTATGAAATAAAAAATATTCCTTATATCAACATTATATTTTCTTTTTTAATTATTGGAATACTACTATTTGAGATTATAAGTCAATTCAAAATTAGAAAATAAATCAATGAAATCTGAAAAAATATTAATAACAGGATCCAACGGGCTTGTTGGGTCAGCTTTAACACGTTACCTAAAAAATAAAAACTACAACGTATTTCCAATAACAAGAAAAGAGGCTGATTTATTTAACTTTGATGAGACTTTAAATATTGTGAATGAAATTAAGCCAACGATGATTATAAATTCTGCAGCAAGGGTTGGTGGTATATTAGCAAACAATGAGAATCGAACAGAGTTTATTATTGAAAATTTAAAAATAAATATGAATCTTCTTGAATCTATTAAATCTAATAATGATATTAAATTTATAAACCTAGGTAGCTCTTGTATCTATCCTTTAAATGCACCAAATCCTATAAAGGAAGAATCCATAATGAGTGGACATTTAGAACCAACAAATTCACCCTATGCGATGGCGAAGTTAACTGCCATTGAAATAGGAGATGCTATTTCAAAACAACATGGAAATACAATCATAAACCTAATGCCAACAAATCTGTATGGGCCAAATGATAACTTTGATGAAAAATCTAGTCATGTAATTCCTGGTTTAATAGCTAGAATGCATAATGCAAAAATCAATAATTCTAAAGAATTTAAAATATGGGGAACAGGCAAGCCTTTGAGAGAATTTTTATTTGTTAATGATTTTGCAGACGCTGTTCAGTTTATTATAGACAACAACATAAACGAAAAACTATTGAATATTGGTAGTGGCAAGGAAATTTCAATTTTAGACCTAGTTAAACTAATTAAAAATATTATAAATTTTGAAGGTGAATTAACCTTTGATTTTGAAAAGCCAGATGGAAATCCAAGAAAACTTCTCGATTCTTCAAAGATTAACAGCTTAGGGTGGAGTCCAAAAACTGAGTTAATTGATGGAATAGAGAAAACTTACAACTGGTATAAAAACAATTAAATAGGATTTTCCCAGGTTGGAGATATTAAATTATTTTCCAAAAGTATTTTTTCTTGTTTAGCCAAATCAAGATCGCTTTTAACCATCATTTCGACCAAGCCTTCAAAAGAAACCTTTGGTTCCCAATTTAGCATTTTTTTCGCTTTGGACGGATTTCCTAATAAATGATTAACCTCATTTGGTCTAAAATATTCTTCTGAAATCTCTACATATTTTTCATAGTCTAAATCAACAATTTCAAATGCCTTGCTTGCAAACTCTGCAACCGTAAAAGTTTTTCCAGTTGCTAAAACCCAGTCATCTGGTTTATCATGTTGAAGCATTAACCACATTCCTCTTACATAATCGCCGGCAAAACCCCAATCTCGGCTCGCTGACAAATTTCCTAATGTCAATTTTGATTGAAGATTTAAAGAAATTCTAGCTACTGCTCTTGAAATTTTTCTAGTCACAAATGTTTCTCCTCTATGTGGTGATTCATGATTAAATAATATTCCATTTACAGCAAATAAATTATAAGATTCTCTGTATAGTTTTGTTAAATTATGTGCAAAAAGTTTTCCCGCAGCATAAGGACTTAACGGATTAAAAGGCGAGTTTTCATCTAGGGGTTCAGTTGAATGACCTCCGTACATTTCTGATGATGAGGCTTGATAATACTTAATTTTTTTATCTAGATTTTTAATTGCTTCTAGTAAGGTTAAGGGTCCAACTGTGCTTGTTTGAGTAGAGTAAAGCGGATTCTTAAATGAAACCGCCACATGTGACTGAGCTGCTAAGTTATAAATTTCATCTGGCATTATTGAAGTTACCAAATTATTCAAAGAATTTGCATCAAGAAGATCAGAATAATGCAATACTAATTTCTTTGTTTTAGAGTATTTTGATATTAAAGGATCAATTCTACTTGTATTAAAAGAAGATGATCTTCTTATAAGACCATGTACTTCATAATCTTTTTCTAATAAGAATTTGGCTAAATAAAAACCGTCTTGTCCTGTTATGCCTGTAATTAATGCTTTGTTCATTTTATATTTAATTATGTTAACAAGTTTGTCAATCTTTATATCGGTTTTTAAAAGATAGGCCTAATAATGTTAGATAAACTACAGGAAATTGCACGCTTTCCATAGCAACATCAATCAAAGCATTTAAAAAAGGAGGGGTTATTAGAAGCAAAATATAAAAATTCCCTTTAATTTTTTTATAGTTATAAACCATTAGGATCCAGAAAGCTGCAGTCGCAAATAGTAATAAAAGGCCTCCTCTAGCCAATACTGAAATTACATAATTATGGACATGTTCATTGAGCCCATCATAACCATATCTACCTGGCTCTTCTGGGTCATTCATAATTACTAGAAGATCGTCGTAACCTACTCCAAATAAAAACTGACTATTTTCTAACTGGTGCTCAATGCTATCTTGCCAGATATCTAATCTCCAGTCTGTCGTTCCATCTAAAGAATAAATTCTTCCATCAAGATAATAAAAAGACATAAATGTTTCTGGGTTATAGTTTTTTCTCTGAATTGCAGTTTGTGTACTTGAGGCTACTTCTTGGCTAATTTCAGCAACACCTTCTCTTGTTTGAATATTGAATTCTCCAAAAATCCAAACTGTAGATGTAAAAAATACTAAACCACAAAATAACAAACTAAAGGCCGTAAAAAGTTTATTTTCAAATATATAAGACCTCAAATAGTAAATACTGTGGATTGCATAAATAGCGCAAAAAAGTACCGATCCACGGCTATTAAAAGCTAGCAAAGGAAAAATTAAGGCTATGTTGAATAAATATCCAAATAATAATATTTTTTTATTTTTTAAATTTACATATATCAGATGATTAATAAAAATTAATACCACTATCAAATTTGATGCTTTTATTGGTTCAACTTTATCAGAATAATTTTGGAAAAATTCATTCAATAACTCAGGATAATATCCTATATAAGGAAAAGTCCCTATAGTGGTTGCTAAAAAATATTGAAGAATAAGTATCAGCCAAAAGAAATAAGTAGCATTGATGTTAAATATATTTTTCTTGCTTATAAATATACCTACATAAAAATAAACCAAAACCCAAGTAATTGAGCTTGACTTAAAAAAATAGGCACTATTTGGAAGCTGTTGATTTATTAATAAAGAAAAAAAGAAACACAAAATTATTAATTTATGTGAGTAAAAAAAGCTACTTGATAAATTTGTAAATTTAGTAAATTTTTCTTTTGGTATGAATAAAAATATTAAAGAGAAAAGTACGGAGAGCGCAATTAAAATTTCACCTATCCTAAAACCAAAAATTGCAATACCAACAAAAGATCTACTAAATAAAAGAATTCCGGTAAATAGAAAATAAATAATAAACTTTAAAACATTTTGGAATTTGACATCTTTAATCACAGTAATACATCTTAATTATAGAATTATAATAATGGTAATGTTTATATGAATGATATGGAAAATGTAACATTTATTTTTAAAAAAAGAAAAGTGAATGTTGAGAGCAACATTGAATACTTTGCAAAAGAGCACTACTACTATTTTTTTGAGTTTAAAAAAAAATACAATACCAGTTTTATTGAAGAAGAAAAACCAAATATTATATTATTCTTTTTTTTAAAAATATTCCGTAAGATATTTAAACAGCCCCTGTATTTAGAAAATTATATAAAAATTAAAAGTATTGGTAAGTTAATTAACTCAAGATATGTAATAACAACTAATCAAAATATTTTATATTCTATCTATCCATTACTATTTATACTTAAATTTTTCAGAAAAAAGATGAAAATTTATACATTTGTCATGGGCCTAAATGAAAATTTAAAACTTAACAATAAAAAATTGTCAAGAATATTTTTTAAAAGTGTTGATTATCTTTTTTTTATTTCTAAAAACGAAAAAATTTATTATGAAAATATTTATCCAGAATTCACTAAAAAATTTAAATATATTCCATTTAGCATCGACTTAGATTTTTGGAAATACAAAAAAAATGAGACTGTCAGAGATAAAATTTTATTTCTTGGAAGTGATAGTAAACGAGACTATATTTTTTTAGAACAACTAATAAAACATATGCCGGAAAAAAAATTCTTAGTTGTTTCATCGAATAAAGATCTTAATTTTACGGATTATTCAAATGTTGATCACTTTAACTCAAATTATGAAAACCAAATATTGACAGATTTAGAATTAAAAAAATTAATGGATTCAGCTTTCGTATCAATAATACCAATTGTTAATTCACTACAGCCCTCTGGACAAAGTGTTGCTCTGCAGTCTATGGCTATGAAAATTCCTGTGATGATAACAAATAGTGATGGATTTTGGGATTTAGATAATCTAGTAAATAACAAAAATATAGTTTTACTTAAAGAGAACAATATAGAGTTGTGGAAAAACAGTATTGAAAAATTGGAAAATAATTTAAAATATAAAAATTATTTAATTAAAAATGCAAGCTTAACCTTAGAAGAATACTTTAATATAAAATCAAATTTTGAATTATTAAGTAAACATTTTTAGCTTGATCTTGTTAACAAGCTTTTTGTAAATGAAAAATAAAAATACAACAATACTTTTTTTTGTCTCTAATTTTGATTTACTTATATTAGCAATTAAGTTTTCATATTGAAAAAACATACCTTGATTAGTAAATTGATAATCATTCATTTTTACTAAATAACTGTTGTGATTGTCCATTAATTCAGAAATTTTATTTTCAAGATTTTTCATATTATACTCGAGTCCATAACCATTGCAGTATTCAGAAATTCCTCCACTTTTTTGAAAGAGAATAGGTAAGCCACATTGCGCAGCCTCAATATGATGGTTGCCTGATGGCTCGTTTAAAGATCCAGTTATGTATGCATTATTTTCGTTTAACTTTTCTACCAAATCTACTCCCGAAAGAGGTTCAAAAAAATTTATATTTTTAAAATTATCTTTATTTGAAAAATTACCTATAAAATTTACTTCTATTTTATTTCCTAACCCAGAGGTAGAAGCGATTGCATCTAATTGTTTATACAAATCAAGTCCTTTCATATAATTATCACTCCAATGATGGGATACTATTTTGAATTTTTCTTTGTTATTCCATGATTTATTACTTATGTTTTTAAATAAATCGGAATCACCCCCACCTAAAATAATTGAAAAATCGGCATCAAATCCATCTTTTTTATAAACATCATGTAACCATCTGCTTACAAAAACTGTATGATCTGCTACCTTATTTGCATTAATATAGAATTCATTTACTCCTTCTGTATTTTTTCTTTGGTCACACTCATTAATTCTATGAATAACAAACACATTTGGATTAATATTTTTCTTATAAAGTTGAATTTCCTTGTGGGTATAAGAACTGGAGAGAGACGATCTTCTAGGGTCTGTTAACACTATTAGATCTATATCCTCATCAGCTAGGTGGTTAATTACTTGTATTCCTTTTTTTTCAAAATACTTATGAAAATTTTTAAAGAAATTATTACCTCCACCCCAAGGGCCTTGAATAATGTTTGCACCTAAGCTAATTTTATTAATTTTCATCAAACATATTTCTAAATTGTTCAAATCCGTCAGGGATTTTAAATTTTTGCGAGTTTTTATAAGCTACATGAACATTTGGTTTGGCATTACTAAAATTTTCCATAGAAAATATTGATTCTTTTGAAAGAATTTCTTTAGCCACACCCACATCCGTTGAAATAATTGGAGTTTTGGTTATAGCACACTCCAATATAGCTTGCGGGCCTCCCTCTACTCGTGAGGAAACTATATATAGATCCAGCATGTTATAAAATTCATTAAGTTTTTCTATATCTACCATTTCGAAGTATTTATATTCAATATTATTTTCCTCAAGGGCGTTTATGATGTAATTTCTTTTTTTCCCTGTAAGTAATACTAAGACTTTTTTCTCTTTATTAATATCTTTAACTATTTCTAAAAACCTATCTGGACCCTTCGAAAGTTTTGGAAGCTTAACATCACCTCCTTCCGAGTCTCTTTGGAAACTGCCGATTAAATAATAATCTTCTTTTATCCTATATTTATCTTTTAACTTACTTTTATCTTCTATTTGGTACCAATTATGTTGATTAACCCAAAAAGGAATACTTATAATTTTTTTTGTTGTCAAAGATGACAATTGTAATTTAGTATTTTGAGAAATAACGTGATAATAATCTACGTACGCATCTCTTTCTTTAAATTCTCTTTCATCATATTCAGTAAATTTATCAAAATCTATATGATATATAGAACAAACTACTTTTTTTTTCTTAAGAATTGATTGATTTAATTTTTTCCACGTCCATGGAGATGCTATCCATATTAAATCAGAATTTATTAGTAGCTTTGATGAAATATCATAATTGTACTCATACCATTCTTTTCTTAATCTATCAAGAATCCAATTTTCCCTAGCTTTATTTAAATATATTTTCATTGTTTCAAGTAAAATATAATCTTATATACGTAAAGGATTAATAATCAAAAAAGTTTTAATTACAGGAGTAAAGGGTCAAGACGGTATTTTTCTAACTAATCACTTAATTAAAGATGATGTGAAGGTTTATGGAGTTTCAAGAAATTCAAATTCTGATTCTTTTTTTAATAAATTACGATATATTGATAAAAATGCAGACTCTAAAAACATAGAGTTAATTAAAGCTGATTTACGAGATAAAAATATAACAAAAAAATTAGTAGACGATATTAACCCAGATTCAATAATTAACCTGTCAGGACCAAGCTCTGTCTATGAATCATTCAAAAATGAAAATATTAAAGAAAATATCATAACTATTTTTAATAATTTAGTAGATGCTTGCATAGAAAGCTCTATATTTCCTGAATTTTTTCAAGCAAGTAGTAGTGAAATGTATGGTTTAAATAAAGATCCAAGATTAGATGAAAATTCAAACTTTATTCCAAACTCTCCTTATGCAGAAGGTAAATTAGAAAATCATAATAAAATTCTATCTTTGAGAGAAAAACATAATTGGAACTTGGTTTCTGGAATATTATTTAATCATGAGTCAGAATTTAGAGATTCAAATTATTTATTTTCAAAAATTATAAACTATTTAATTGATAAAGATAAGAAAAAACCCTTATCAATAGGCTCTTTAGATTACGAAAGAGACTGGAGTTATGCTGGTGACATAATGAAATATGTTTCTTTAATTAACTTACAAAAATTTAACGAAAATTTTGTTATTGGCTCTGGCATTCCAACAAGTATCAAAACTTTGCTGGAAATTTCTTTTGATTCCTTTAATCTAGATTTTTCAAAATATGTTGAAATTAATGAAAATCTACTTAGGAAAAATGACCCAATAATAAGAGTAGCTAACATAGAAAAATTAAATACTTTCTTTAAATCTAAAATATTTATGCCTATTGAAGATATTGTTGAAAGAGTAGTCAAATATAAAGTTAACTTAAGGAATTAAATTTTTTCTCACACAATCAGCAAAATACTCTTGTTCATTTTTAAATTTCGTTGAAATATTATTTTTTGTATTTAACAAATATAAAACTTCATTAAGATTTTTAATTTTATATCCTTTAGCAAATAAATCTTTAAAAAGTTTATAGTCTTGAGAAAATATGAACTTTTCATCATAACTACCAACAGATTCAATAACTTCTTTTTTGATTAAAAGTGTTCCGTGTATAAATGGGTTTTTAATTTTCATAACATACTTTGGATTTATAAATCTAGATAGATTTGGAATTACCCTTTCCTCACCAATAATCTTTGCCAAACAACAGACTGCATCATATTTCTTTTCTAGCAAATAATTAAATTGTCTTTCAATGCGCGTCTCTTTGCTTATATCATCTGCATCATGCCTGGCAATATAATTACCACTAGCTAGATTTAATAAATTATTTAGGCTCTTTGTTAAGCCTAAATTTTTTTTATTTTTTATTACGACTATTCTTTCGTCCTTAGAATTCATTTTCATTAAAATTTCATATGTATTGTCAGTGCTGTAATCATCAGCTACTAAAATTTCTAGATTTTTGTAGGTTTGTAGTGTAATACTCTCAACTGACTTTTCTATAGTCTTCTCGGCATTGAATGCACTTATTATTACTGAAACTGTTGGATGTTTAACCATTGTTATATATATCCATAAATTTTCTAATTAATTTTTCATTGTTTAATATTTTTTTTGTAAATATAGAGTTTTCTTCACCAAGGGCAGTTAAATCAAAGCTATCCAAATTCTCAAGAATATTTCGAAGTGAATTAATATCATTATTGCTGAATTTTAATTGGTAGTCCTCAGGGAAAAATTCTTTTATTCCTCCATTGTCAGGAAAAATTGAAGGAACCTTTAGTAAAGAGGCTTCACACAATAAAGTAGGTTGTCCCTCAAATAGTTTTGTATTTGTTATAACTGCTTTTGCATTATTAATATAACTTAAAGTTTCTTGATGGTTTAGTTCACCAAGAAACTTAATATTTTTATTTTTTTGATTTTTTAAATTATTTGCTTCAGGACCATCACCAATAATAAGTAATTTATATTTTGTTTTTAGCGAACTAAATATATCGATTAGCTCATTGACTCCTTTTTCATTTGATATCCTGCCTGCGTAGAGGATATAGCTTGAATATTCAATTTCTGTGAAATTTTCAAGTTTTATTAGATTAGGAAAGACAAACAATTTTTTTTTGTTAAATCCTTCATTAATCATAAATTCTCTCTGAAAAGTTGTTAAATTTAATATTTTTATATTTTCATTTTTTAAAATTTTGTAATACCTCTTACCGTAATAATTTACAAGGAAAGATTTAATGTAAGAATTATCAAAATATTTATTGAAATATTTTTTAGATTTTAAATCTCCTCCACAACCCATACATACTTTCGAATTTTCTAAATGACTTTTTGCCAAATATGATTTTGTACAGTTAAATCTGTAGTTATGAAGTTTTAAAAAAATTTGAATATCGGTTTTTTTCCCCAATCTAATAAAAATATTATTCCAAATATTGAACCATGTGTTATGGAAATATACAATTTCAGGCTTAAAATCTTGAACTGTTTTTAAAATTTTTCTCTCTGCAAAAAAATTTTTATTCAATATGAAATTGAAAATTTGTTTAATTATAAAAACATTATTTGTAAAATATAAAACTTCAACATTGAAATGTTCTTTTAAAAATAAAACTTCATTTTCGACTGCTAAATCTTCTCCACCTAAATTTCTATATTTATTATGAACAATTAATACCTTTTTTTTAGACACTTTATTTATCTCTCAACTAATTGTCTTTGTCCTTGAGAAACTTCTATTGAAAGATGGTTGTCATAGTCTAATTCAATTATTGAGTGAGTTGAGTTTATAATAGTTATTTCTTTTTTATTTAGTTTTTCTGAAATAAGTCTTCTACTATTTGTATCTAGATTAGAAAACGCTTCATCAAGAATTAAAATTTCCGGTTCTAATATTAATGCTCTAATCAAAGATATTTTTTGCATCTGGCCAGACGAAAGGTCTTTATTTGATATTTTTGTTTTTAGAATATTTTCCTTAAATTCTTTAAACAATTGAAATTCAGAAACAAAGCTTTCCAATACTTTATGATCATATTCTTTTTTTGATCCATATACTAAATTATCTTTAAGTGTTCCTTTTATAATCAGTGGGTTGGGGCCAACATATCCATATTTGTCTGAATGAGTTGTTACCGTTCCGTCAATTGGGAAATATACTCCAGCAATTAATCCAAGTATTGTACTTTTACCGCTCCCATTTTCTCCTGTAATAATAGTATGTTCATTTCTATTAATTTTAAATGATAAATTTTCAAAAATTAATTCTTCAGCTCCTATATATTTAAAAGATACATTTTTGAAATTTACTGCAGATTCCCCATCTAATTCTTCAATTTTGTAATTATTCTTATTTACTGATTTCTTATTTTTTTCAACTAAATAAAGTTTTTCTAAATGAACTTGTGAATTAATAACCATACCTATTGTTCTATTAATTTCTCCAAAAGATTGAAAAAGCCTCAGAAGGATGCCAATTAACTCTAAAGTAAAAAAATTAAATCCGCGATAAAAAGTAAAAATTACAGAAATAATAAAAAGGGTAATAAAAGGAGGTATCAGTGCATTTATTGTACCTAATTGAAAATCTTTGGTTTTATAATTCTTGTAATACTCTGCTGTTTCTTTAAAGTCTCTAAGTTCTTCTTCTTGTTTGTTTAAAATTTTTATTAAATACAAATTTTCAATTAATCTTTCTATCTTGTCAAATACCTCCTTTGATTGATGATATGCTTTATCAACATATTGCCTCAGTGTTATGGATAACTTTTTTGAAGGAAAAAATAAAATAATAGATATAGCAAGAATGGGTATCAGGCTCTGTGACTGAAAAATAATTATATAACCTAGATAAACAAGTGACTGAAGAGATATATTTATTAAAGTTGCTAATGATTTGTAAAAGTATGCCACATGATTACTTAATTGACCAACATAAAAGAAAGCATCAGCAGTTGAATAGTTTCCTTTATAAAAAACTTCACTCATAAGATATATTTTTAAGTTTTTTTCAATTTCAAGCTGTAAAGCCAAGATAATAAATTTTTCAAAGTAAAGTGTTGTAAATCTCAAGACGATTAAAAAAGGTAGTAAATATAAATTATCTTTAAGATAGTCAATTAAAAATAAGTTGCTGCTGTCTTGAAAGTAGTCAGCAAAAAATAAAATTATCACTATATCTATCAAAACAGAAATATTTGATAACAAAATAGAAAGGGTAATCTTTAATTTTTTTTTGCTTGTATTAGTGACTTTTGAAACAACAAGAATGTCGTTTATTATAGATTTTATCTTTAACACCATATCAACAATCTTATCTTAAGCAAGTTTATAAAATATTTACAAACTATATTCATTAGATACATAATTTAGATGATAAAAACACACTTAAAAATATTGTTTATTTTATATACTTTATTTGAATTGAAACTTAATTAAAAATCTTATTAGTTATTTAAGTTTTGGAAGTAAAAATATAATTGTGATTTTAGATTGTTTAAATTGGTTTTAGGCTTTTAATCTAATTTTCTTTAATATGTTTAAATAAATGTTCATAATATTTATGTGATAAATTTTCATTAGTATAATTTTCACCAACTTTTTTTGCAGAGTTTTCAATTTTTTTCTTACTATCATCAGTCATCAAAAGAATTGCTTCAATTTTTGCCTCAGATTCTGTATAGTCTAAAGGATCGAAAAAAAATCCATTTATCTTATCTTCAACTACTTCTTCTGCATTGCAATATTTGCTGACTAGTATTAATTTTCCAAAAAATAATGACTCTAAAAGTACAACTGGTAGACCTTCTTTATGTCCTGAATCTGAAATAATTGATGGAATTACTACTAAGTCAGCAAATTCATATATGGATTTTTTTTCTTCTTTGCTAATAAAACCTGTAAAAAGATATCTGGAAGTGGGTATCTGAGCATCTTTCAACATCTGTTCATATTTTTTCTTTAACGGGCCTTCTCCACATAAAATTAGATTTAAATTTTTATGTTTTTTACTCAATCTTTGATAAATATTTATTAAGTTTTCTACACCTTTAATCTCTGCAAATCTGCCAAGAAAGATTATATTAAATCCATCTTTAAATTTTTCTAATGAATATACTCTTTTACTTACTGAGTCTTCATAAGAATCGGTGTCTACCGGCATAGGAACTACTAAACTTTTATTTGGAATAAAATTTTTTTCTCCAATTGTTTCAATAAGTCTTTTTTCTGTAGAAAATGAATCATTAGTCCAAGCTTTAGAATTTTTAATTACTAAGGTTGCTATCAATTTACCTAGTATTGGAATTTTTTTTAATACTATTACATCTTGGGCGTGGGTGGTAAAAACATATGGAATTTTAAAAAATAACTTTACTATATAAGCTGTGATAGCTTGAGGGGTGAACCAGTGAGCATAAATAATATCTGGCTTTTCTCTTATTACAAGACTAATTGTATTTAATACTTGAAATATAAAATAAAAAGGGACCAAAAATACTCGCAATTTATTTTCTTTAATTGAAGGAACGATTCCCCTTCCAGCCAATTTCTCATACCTACTTGGAAAGAAATAATGATATCTTACTTGATTAAAATATTCCGAATCTTCAATTATTAATCCATCATTAATATGTGGAACTAAAACTGTAAAACTTATATGAGAATAGTTTTGTTTTAACTTGATAATTTGATCCATAACAAAGGAAGGAACTGTATCTTTATTGTTTTTTGGGAATGTTGAGGTTAAAAGTAAAATTTTCATAACTTATTTGTTTTAAATTCATAACTAAAAATTTTCGCAACGATATAAATAAGTATTACTGCAATCATATATTTGTGAAATTCAATATTATTAATTTTGTTAAATAAATTTATAACATCTCCATTCGATATATTTAACCCCACACCTTCTAATGTGTATAAAACCTGATCTTTTGAAAAAACCACAAATAGAATCTTTAGTATTGTGCCTCCAAAAAGACTTGTTGCAAATATTATTTGATAGCTATCGAAAGAAAAAAGAGACTTCAATACACCACTAAAATAAAGAGGCTGAGCATATCTTGTTAATTTGCCAAATGAATTAATTTGATCGACTTCAGATAACGATGTTGAAACATTTGTTTCAAAAAATAAAACAGAAAGTAATGAAAAAATAGAAAAAGTTATTAAGTATATTATTTCTGTCTTTGTTATTTTATAGAAATAATTAATAAATAAATACAGGCAAAGTGGAATTAATGAATATAAGTACCTCATTCCAAACGCTGAAGCAACAGTTCTCCAAATTAATACTAAGAAAATTAACGACCCTATAGAAGCAAATACAAAAAAATTCTTAAAATAATTTTTTTTAAAATCTAAAAGTAACTCTTTTGTTAAAAACAATAATGTTATAAAAATAATCGGTATAAACAATATTATTCCAAATTCTTGCGTAATAAATATCTGGACTAAATTTTTTAAATAATAAATAAAAACATTTTCACTTCCAAAGATATCAACACTAGTAAATGTTTCTGAGATCAGTGGGAAAGTTTGTTTATTATAAGCTAATAATGGTCTAAAACTAACCCGGCCATAAATTAAATTTGATAGATACATAAAAATTAACGAAGCAAAAATAGAGTTAATAATAAAAAACTTGTTTTTTATTAATTTTCTCTTACCCATCTTGTTTTTATTAACTTTGTTAATCCAAAAAGGAAGTAAAAAAACAAAATAATTTACATATCTTACTAAATAGTTTATTAAAAATAAATATGGAATTACTCCAGCTATTACATTTTCACTCTTTATTGATTTTTTATAAAAATTAGTCAGGAAGTAGATAATTAAAGTAACTGTAAAAAATTCATAAATATGAGTCATACTATATCTTTCAAAAGCATAATAATGAATACCTGTTCCGAAAAAAATGAGGAGTATCCAATTTAAATTTATATTTATATCTAAGGTTTTAATAATTTTGACAAATAAATAATAGGAGAAAGCAAAATAAAAAATTGGCGAAAATGAATAAAGCAAAATTTTATAATTCATATTGTCTTGATCGATAAAACCAAGATTTGAAAAAATATTATCCAAAATATTGCCAATAAACATAAACGGTGAAGCTAATATACCTGCTCCTACAAAACCAAGCGGTGCTATTTTTTCTTGATATTTATAAACTTTCCCATCAATAAACTCAATTTGATTTGAATAATCAAAATCAAAGTCTTCTGCAATCGTTTCGGTATGTACAAAATATGAATGATCGTCTCCACAACAATTAATCTCATTTATGTACCTGTAATCTGTTCTAAATGAAAGTAATAGAAGTAAGAATATAAAAACAAATTTAATTTTTTTATTTAAAAAATATTCAGTTTTTTTGGACATAATTACCAATATATTGGCTTAAAAATTTATCACTTTTCATAGTATCTCTTGCAAATTCTAGATCTTCGGCTGTATCAACAGAATTAGTATAACTATGAATTTCAAATCCAAATATTTTCATTTCATAAAAAATAGCCCTTAATAATTCAATTCCCTCAACGTTTTCAATTTCAGTTGTTTTAAACTCCACAAAATTATTTAATGCACTAAAGTTAAAACCAACCAATCCAGTTTGCTTAATAAGTTTCACATCACTTCTAAAGTTAAAGGGAATATCATTTCTTGAAAAATATAAAACCTTTGAATTATCATTTAATGTAATTTTTACTGTGTTGACATTATTTGAGTTAGGTTCAATTGTGTAGCCTAAAAGTATATCGTGAAAGTTATTGTTAAAATTTTTTATAAGATTATTAATGTCTATTGGATTAATTAAAGGCTCATCGCCTTGCACATCCACAATCAAATCGTCAGATGATAAATTAAGCTTACTTGCTGCTTCAGCACATCTTTCTGTTCCATTTTTATGCTCTTTACCAGTTGTAATAGTTGGAATTTTAAATTTTTTAGCAACTTCTATAATTTCATTGCTGTCGGTACATACATATACTTCGTCTAAATTTGATAATTTAGATCTAAAATATACATGAGAAAACATTGGGAGACCAGAAATTTCTTTTAGTGGTTTATTTGGTAGTCTGGAACTTTCCATTCTGCATGGAATTAAGCCAATTTTTTTCATTTTTACCATATTATTAGAAATAATTTTTATAATCTTATTAAATTGAAGTTTAACAAGAAAAATTTACTGCATTATTTGATATTTATTTATCTAGGTTTATTGTTTTTTATATTATCAATATTATCTCGATTGAGAAAAACTAAATTAAATATTGTTTCATTATCTGGTCACAAACTAATTGGGAATCTAGAGACTTTATATAATTTAGGTCACTATGAGCGCAATAGTTTTTTCTATATAACTTTTGACTATAGGTATTATAAATTTCTAATATCTAATAAAAAAAATATTTTGTATGGATTAAACCCTTTACATCTATACAAATATCTTTCATCGAAAGTAATAATCTCTAGTCACGGTCTTTTATTTCACAGATTTATTAAATCAATATTTAATATTAAAACCTTTTATACAGGACATGCTATCAAAAGCAATGACCATGCTTCCATACTGAAAGAACAGCTTCTATTTGATGAAGTTTGGCTATATTCTAATTTTGAACAAGATATATATTTGGATGAATGTAATTATAGAGGGTCAAATTTATTACCTATTGGATATCCTCGTTTAGATGATTTACATCATTTATTTTCAAAAAAAGATTCAATAAAGTCAGATATGAATCTGAATAATAATTTAATATTGTATGCTCCAACTTTTGACAGAAACAATAAAGACTATAAAGAAAATAGGTTTTCTTATAATAATTTAAATTTTTATAAATTCCTTGAACAATTTGGACAAGAGTACAAATTTAAAATACTTTTAAAATACCATATTGAATCAAAATTAGATCCTAGTACTAAAGAGTTTATCTCACTTTCTGATAGCTTGATAT
>MDSV01079894.1_pt1 | contig 29181 bp, 55 predicted proteins | sample 810851 | NCBI WGS metagenome assembly MDSV01 (sample SAMN05326640, study PRJNA326480) | marine metagenome | isolation source: seawater | place: Atlantic Ocean: North East | collected 2012 | reverse complement strand
TGAGTTTTCTCTTGAGATGAAATAAAGAATTAATAGTATCTATCTTAACTGAACTGTCTACCTCTATATACCTGTCATATATAGGGTCATGATTTGTAGTACTCACATACCACATTGGACCACACCCTGAAAAAAGCAGGGAAATAAACAAAACTAAACTAAAATAAAAATACCTCATAATAAACCTTTCTATATATAAGTATAAGAATAATACTACATACCTACAGTAAGAGTACTACCATCCTGAGAATAATTCTTATGTTTAGAACCAAATCTCCATTGACAGTAGTTAAGAGCTTCGACTAATTCATCCCTGTTAACCACTTTACCATTCTGTTTTACAAACTTTACTTTCTTGGATTTAGGTGTCCAAGTCACTCCGATACCTTTCAGCATATATTATATTAATTTAAGTTAAACAAATCCACTAATACAACTCAGTATTAGCAAGAATATTTTTAGTGTCCCTCTGTAAATCAGACCTTAGAGGGGACTTTCTCTAAGACCATTTTGCCGACCTCGACAGCAAGACGGACTACAGGCGGTCAGAGCTGCTGCTGCGCTTTGGTTTCCGTTTAAATACCCCCACCCCCTGCTTGTATAGCCTGATATTGGGTTATTTTACCCCTCTGCGCGTATAGGTGGATTTTACTCCCTATATACCTGTATATACCTATACCTCTCTCTATATACCTACTTGCGTATATTGACCTATTTTATTTTTACTTCACTTTGCGATTTGAGAGAAGGAGAACTACTTCCTCAGAGCGGTAGCACCCCACTCAAATACACTACTAAGATAGTAAAAAGATATGATATTTCCAAATAGCCAATGTTATCAAATTGTTAAATCTTCCGGCTATATCAAAAAATAAGTGAATACCCCCCACTAATATACGAAAAATAAATGACAAAAACAAGGAAAATGACACTTTTTTATCAACAAAGTTATCAACATGACACCTTGTCACTACTCAGATACTACTCATTTGCGCAGGTATGTGTTACAAATACCTCTACAAAACCCCATGCGCCCCTCTGTTAGGGGGTTTGTAACACCTCTACAGTGTGTTACAAGGGGTACGCAGAGTGACAAAATGACCTAAAAATAAGTTATCAACAAGTTATTAACAAGGTTTTCAACAATGCGCCCAGGGTTTCGCTATAGCAAAAAAACAAAAAAGGCGCAGACACGGACAACGCACCCTCTTTATTACTGTTAAAGTCGTTAGTTGGGGGTTTTATAGGAAAGTGTTTGTGTTTATTGTGGTAAAAGTGTATTAGCTGACCCTTTTTGTTGTGGATTCATCTCCCTTCCTGAGCGCCTAATTTAATTTTACAAGGATTTATTAAGGAATTATCGGGTGAGAGTTTACCATAAAGTGGTAAAAAGTGGGATAAAAGGGGGTTTTTGTGGGATTTTTTAACGGTCCAAATACTTGAACCAACGATTCATAATGAAAACGAATACGCAGAATATAAGGATTACTTTAATTATGACCATATAAGGATAAATAGGTCTTGAGGAATCTTGGCTGGTGAATTAAGGTAGATTTATTTTGTCTCACCTATACGGGGTTGTTCAGGGTTGTTCTACCCTACGATGACCGTTCTACCCATGTTCCACTCTGTAACAACGTACTTAAAATCGTGTTCGTCTAAGAAGTCGTGTACTAACTGTCTCATAGGTTCAGAGTTTCCTGTAATAATCTCAGTCTTCAGATAGTCTTTCTTTCCGTTCAGGAGTTTCTTTTCCAAGATTTTTTCTACCTGATGGTGTCTTTTACCGTGTAAGTCTACAGTGATTTTCATATTGTATTGCTTTCTTCATTAAATTCTACACCACCTGTATTGGTTGAACGAAACATGGGTTCGTAATAAGACGAGTAATCCACGTTAGGAAAAGGTATCTTTAACTGTCCCTCTTCTACGTCATATAGTAGTGTTTCTTCGGTGTGTCTTAGTGGACTATATCTTTCTATATTTTTAGTCCAATTCCATGCGTTAACTCCTAATGAAAGGAATTGTAATTTTAACCCTTCATAGGATGGATTTGTTTTGGTGACCGTAATCGTCCCCTCTTCGGATGTGATGTGAATATCACCACCACTATCCATTGTGATTGATTTTATTTCCATGTTGAATCGATTTTATATTTCTTTATATAAGTGTTAAAGAGATTCTCTCCACCCATTCCCATGTGGAGTATCTCGGTATCTTGAGGTAAATACTTCTTTGAGCGCGTATTGTTTATCTTATCTATGTGGTCCTCGAATACTTCTATTCTTGGATTCCTACACCTTTTAGGTTTGTGTACTATAATAGTCTTCATAAGTCCCATACCGATGGTCTTCGTTTGGGAAAGCGCGTTGTAATCCATAACCATAATTTAATTAATAATATTTTCATTTTTAGAAACAATTTTGGGTTTATCTCAAAATTTTTCTTAGACACACGAAATCGTCCATTACCGTGGGTGGACGTATCTATTGGTCTCCTCTTGAGGTTAATTCTTTTATCATCTCTTCTTCATCTTCTTCCGTAAACTGTATATATGGTCTTTCGCTGTTGAAAGATAACCAATTACCGTCTAACACGGATTCCACGATTGAACTTGTTACTGCTGTTAACTTTGTTTTGTTTCCTACTGTTTTCTTGACGAACTTCTTACTCACCGTTCCTCTCCTATTCTTTTTTGGTTAAAAATAAATCGTAACTACCCTTTATTATATATAGTGTTTTTTTACTTAATGGAGTGAACTTATATTTGTTTATATCATTCATCGTAATCCATTTAACACTCTGATGTGCATTGAGTTTAGGTTTACCACTCTTATATTTGATTATATAAGGATAAAATTCTATTCCGTATTCTTCTCTCTCGGGTATTGAATAATAAACTTTTATGTCTATATCCAACTCCTCTTTCCATTCACGAATTATCGCGTTATACGGAGTTTCACCTTTCTCAATCTTACCACCTGGCAGTTCCCACATATCAGGACAAACTGAATCTGTGGATAATCTTTTACCAATTAGGAAAGTATCTTCGTCACATAATACTCCAACTACTATCTTCATTATTGTTGTCGTCCTCGTATATTCCAAGTTGTTTATAGTTGATAGGGATGTCATATGTTTGTGACATCTTTACAACCATTTTAGTTGCTTTTATCATCTTATTAGTCTGAGTACTCCAAAGATACCTCGTTACAAAACTTTCGTCAAACATTAGTCGTTTATATTTCTTATATTAGGTATTTGAAAGTCTGACCAATCTCTACCTTTTAAATTTACATTATCAAACTTAAATGTCCATTCATGTTGACCTGCCCAAATTACTTTTGTGAATCCACTTGGTATAAGTGCTCCACCTGCTGCATATTCGGGTTCATTGTCAAAATGTATTGTTACATTTACTTTTACTGTTTCAAATACCTTGGATAAGTCTCGTTCAAATCTTTCGAGTTCTTTCCACGGTCCTCTGTTTAGTGATTCGTGTTGAAGTGCACAATTCAGATAGTTGAACGTTTCTCTCAAAGTTTCTTTATCAAAACAATTAAATGCTGCTGCTGGTGCCATATGACCTTTATCATATACATTTGCTTTGTAGTCATTATTGTCTGAAGTTTTCCATCCTTTTGGTTTCCAAAAGTCCATTCCACTTCTACTGATTTCACCTGTTGGACACATTACTGTATATGTCACTTGAAGAGGTTGTTCATAATCTTCACTATAAACTACGTCATATAACTTACCGTCATAGTTTCTGATTTGTGCATTCATCGTAGTTGCACTCCACATAAACAGGAAGTACATCAACGCGAACATTAACAGTTTATCTATATTATCAAATTCTCTCATAATTTTAAATCTTTCTTGATATCGTTTTCTACTACTTTTAAATACTTTTTTCTTTTCTTATCTGATACAAATGGAACTGACCAAAATTGTTTTGTTTTTAACCATCTACTGATTTTCCATCCAAATACAAATGTAAATACACCCAACACCAATCTTAACTTGACTGAATTTAAGTATAATGTAATCACGGGTAACATTGGTGCACCGTGAGTGATATATGTTCTAACTTTTTTATCTCCTAAGAACGGGACAGGATATGCATACAGTTTCGTAATGTTTTGAAATTTATATGCGAATCCAGGCGTTAAAACCTCATCAAAAAATGTTTCCATTTTTGGAACTAATCTAAACCACCAAACAGGTGATATAAAATAAATGTGAGTTGACCAAGTAATCATATCTTGGTATTCTTTTATTAACTCTGTTCTATCTCTATGTAATTTATCCTCGTATAAATCTATCACCTTGTAGTTCTCACCGTTCTCATCCATTTTGTCAACTATGGTCTTATATATACCGTTATAACAAAATGAGTTTTTATCGGGGTGTCCTACTACTATTAGGTGTTTGAATCTTTTTTTTCCCATTTATTGATTTACTATTTTCCAACTGAATGGTTTTCTGTTTCTTTGATATTGTTCCATACTCCATTCTATATCGTCTGTTTCGATTGTTGTCAAGTATGGTTTTGTTGAACAAAACTTCTCTTCCATTAGTGGTGTTATTTCTATTATGTATTTAGTCATCCATTTCTAATTTACGTTCAAAGTACTGAGCAGAGTCCTGAATTTCAGGATTCTGTTTGATTGTTTGCATTGCAATCATATCTTTCATTTTAGTTGTTGACCAACCATGTGCTCTTGTTGTGTACACAATCTTTGGTGGTAAGTCATCACCTGTAAATGATTTTCCGATATAATCCTCACCTAAGATTCTTACATCGGGTTTGAAAAACTTAATCAATTCGTAAAGTTCTTCTTCCGTCTGATAAACATAAACCTCATCAATATATTGTATTGCCATCAATGTACGATATCTTTCGTATAATGGAATCACGGGTTTATATTTTGACTTCCTATGAAGTGACGGGTCTCTTTGTAAAAACACTATGAAATGGTCACAATGTCTTTTCGCCTCTTGAAAGGTGTATATATAGCCAGGATGAATCAAATCAAAATTACCTGCTGTACATCCTATTATTTTACTCTTTTTCTTTCCCACGTTGTCCTAATAACTTCTTTTTCTTTTTTCTTAAGTCTTTGGGTAAGTCTTCTTGATTTGGTGTATGTCCTGTCTCATCAATAACTCTCTGTATACAGAACAACCTCGCGTCTTTATCACCTGTACCCCATAACCAACCGATACTACCTTTTATACTGTCTATGTCTTGTTTAATCTTACTTAAGTTTTCTTCTAATAATTGTTCATCATTTTTGTCCAACTTATATGAAACTCCTAACTCACCTGCGAATTCTAACATTTTTACCAAGTTTTGAGTTTCATATGCTTGATTTACTTTTTGAAAGACTTCACTATTACCACCTACGTCAGGATGTGCTTTAGTCGCGAGTCTCTTATATAGATTCTTGACCTTTCTCGGCGCATTTTTAAGAAGAGTTCGTTGTTTATCGATTTTCTCTTCCCTTTGTTTTCGTTCACGTTTTGCATTCTCATAATGTATCGTTGGGTCTTCTATTGGTTTTTTTGGTTTTTTTAAAGGTTTGTCATAAAACTTTTTAAAATATTTGTCAAAATCTTTACAATAGGTCTGAAACTCTTCTTCAACCAATTCCCTCTCAAGTTTTAATACTTCAGATTTTAGTTTTAATAGTTTCAGTTTTTTGTTCACTACTCATCCATGTCAGGTTCATTTACAATCATACACTCAGTAGTAAGTAGTGTTCCTGCAACAGAAACTGCTTTTTCAACTGCGATTCTTGTAACTTTTGTAGGGTCAATAATACCTTTGTCTACCAAATCACCAAATTCTTCTTTAACAACATCATATCCTGTAGTTGTGTTTACTTCTTGTGGTGATGATTCAAATCTATCTAAAAGTACGTCAGGTTTCAATCCTGCGTTTTCTGCGATAGTTCTAAATGGTGAACTACAAGAATTAAGTACAATCTCAACTCCCTTTTGTCTATCACCACCTAAATCGATAGAACCATTAACTAATTGTTTGGCGTGAATTAATGCTGCACCACCACCACTAACAAATCCTTCTTCAACTGCTGCTTTAGTAGCGAGAAGAGCGTCATCAATTCTATCTTTCTTCTCTTTCATTTCAATCTCTGATTGTGCACCCACTCTTAATACTGCTACACCACCACTTAACTTAGATAATCTTTTTTGTAGTTTTTCTTTTTCAAAGTCTGATTCAGATTCTTCTAATTCATTCTTAACTTGAACAATTCTAAGTTCTAACTCTTCTGAATCACCGTGTCCACCTACAATAACTGTTTCGTTTTTAGTAGATACAATTCTATCACAAGAACCTAAGTCATCCCATGATACATCTTCTAATTCTTTTCCAACACCACCGAATACAGTTGCACCTGTTAATGCACTCATATCTTTTAGTATTTCACTTCTTTCATTACCAAACCCAGGCGCTTTTAGTGCAAGACATTTAAGTGTTTGTCTCGCGGAGTTGACTACCATAGTCGCGAGTGCCTGTCCTTCTACTTCATGTGCAATAATTACGATTGGTTTGTTCTTTGATGATGCGTTTTCAAGAATACCAACGATATCATCCATATCAGAAATCTTTCCATCAAATAATAATATCTGAGGTTCTTCATGAGTAACATTAAGTTTTTCTTGATTATTAATAAAATAGTGAGATAGGTAACCTTTGTCAAATTGTAATCCTTCTACAATATCAAGTTCATCATCTGATGAATTACCCTCTTCAACCGTAATAACTCCATCTCTTCCAACTTGGTGCATTGCCTCTGCAATCATATCACCGATTTGTTCATCACCATTTGCTGATATAGTTGCTACTTGTTTAATTTGTTCATTACTTTTAACGTCAATTGATACGTTACTTACTAACTTGTCTACAATCTCTTTTACTGCAATATCCATTCCTCTTCTAAGTTCAATAGGATTTGCACCATTTTTAACTTCATTCATACCTTCGACAAAGATATATTTTGCTAATACAGTTGAGGTTGTAGTACCATCACCTGCATTATCCGCAGTTTGTTGAGCTGCTTCTTTGATTACCTGTGCTCCTAAATTTTTAGTATTATCTGTAAATTCTACAGATTTTGCAACTGTAACACCATCTTTGGTGATATGTGGTGATGCTTCTGTTTGAATTACTACGTTTCTACCTCTTGGTCCTAACGTAACACTCACTGCGTCTGCGAGTTCTTGAACACCTGTCAATAGTTTTTGACGAGAATCCTCTCCATGAAATACTTGTTTTCCCATAACTTATTTACCTTTTTTTCGTTTTAATTTTGCTTGTTTAATTTGTTCCGCTCTCCACTGTGGTTGTTTACCTCTGATATTACCTCTTTGATTATGAAAACAATTGTAACACAAAAATCTAATGTTTTCTCTTTTGTGATTTGTCCAATCGTCATCCATATGGTCAAGAATCAAAGGAATAGAACCATCTGTCAATCTTTTTTCTTTGTATCCACAACTATGACATTCATGTGGAAATTCTAACTCAGGTTTATGTGAGTTGTTAATTAATCTTTTCTTCAATAAAAAAACAGGATAATTAGGATGTTTACCATCTAAGATGTCATTCAACGCGTATTTACCTTGAGTTACATTATATGGTTTCTTAACACCTTTACCTCTCTGATTCTTATGTAAGTCCCAAAGAGTTTTCCCTGATTTTTCGTCTATATAAGATTTTGAATATTTTTGATATGTAGTTAGTGATACATTAAGGAATCTGGCTGCACCTGAGTTTGATTTTGAGTTTTTCATCGCATAACGAATCTGACTCTCAGTCAAGTTCAAGGGAGTTCTTCCTTTCCCTAAAACATATCCATTCGGTAATTTAAAACCTTTTTTCATATCCTTTATTTATATATAAATATGGTTATCCATATTTTTCCACTATACTCTCTAAAAATTGGAAATCTCTATGAGATAGTGTTAATCTTTGTTTCTGTACTTTTTGTTCTAAATCATACAGTTTTTTCTTATCTTTATACGACCAAACACCTAATATGTGTTTTGGGTTTGAATAAACTATTTCTTTTGCACTTCGTATAAAATGGAAGTGTCTTGTTAATTCATTATCAATTAGTCCTCTAAACCACATTAATTATTTCCAAAGTACTTGGATACTTAACAGTGTAAATGCTAATATCAATGATACAACAACTTTTGGTGTAAATCCTTGGTTAAAATAGTAGGACACCCCCCACGCGTAAACCATCATACCAATACCAAATCCAAGAAATCTTGCTGGCCATAATAGTCCTTCAAATCCTTGAACTGCGTATTTTGTTCCGTAAATGTAAAAAAATGATATTGGTATACCTAATAGTGCTAATATATGTGAATTATTTTTAAACCATTCCCACTTAAACTGTCCATTTAATTGATGAAACACACAAAGGTGTCCACATAAAAATAGAAATGCACCTAATAATAAAAACTTACTGTTCATCTAAATCTTTTTTGGTAACTTTCTGATATGCATAAACATTTGGTAATCCTGAATAGTGACACCACTCATTATATTGATACTCATCATCAATATGTGTCTCATGAGACAGTGGGTCTTTTCCCGCCATCTGAAGGTCTTCTATCCATCTTTTTGTTGCACTCATGATAGTCTTATTAATATTTCTTGTTCTCTGTACAGATTGTACTTATCACCGTCTAATCTTAGTTGTGTTCCTGTATTAGGAACAATAACGGTATCACCGACTTTTAGTTTCATCGGAATCTTTTTTCCTGTAGAAGTAAAAATACCTTCACCGACTGCGATAACTTCACCCTTCATCTGTTCTTTATTTGATTCAGGACGATATAATCCACCTTTGGTCTTTTCTTCTTCTTTGATTACTTTGACTAAAACATAGTCATTTAAAGGTTCGTAATTCATAACTTTTTCCTACTTAATATTTTATTTGTACCTTAATATACAAAAAATTTAATTAATAAACAAACTTTATAGTTCATTTTTTCTTAAAATGTTGATGACTTCATTCAAGTCCTCAAACTCATTAAATACAATCTCAGTATCTGCTATTTCTACTGAAATATCTTCATCAACCCAATCTTCTGAATCATTTGATATGAATTCAAGTCCACCGATTGTTAATGAATAATAACAAAACTCATCTACACCCTCAACCTCGTCAAACCTTGCAAATCCAAGGTCGACTAAATCTTGTTCAGTCATTTAGTTCTCCTATCTTACGATATCAAAACTTTTGATACCATCACAGTCCAAACAAACTTCAGTATCTATTCTTCCCCTAACACATGAATCATGTTCCCAAAGAACTACTGTATTCTTAGAACCACACTCACATTTAGAGTCTGTACATTTTAGTTTGCTGAACCTTTTGAGTTTTGGATGTTTAATCCACTCCTCTCTTAAATATATCATAACTATAGATTTACGTTACTAAAACCACCATTTTTCTGAACAATTATACCTTCTGCTCTTACTTCATTAGGTTTTTTATCACTATTGTTATTTATTAAGATTCTTTCAGCTCTACCGATTCCCATAACTAATTGGTGGAATGGTATTCCTAAAATATCCATTTCTTGAATAGTGTCGTCTCTCAAAGACTCAGGTCTTGCAGTAGTCAAAACGATGTGGTATCCTTTTTTGAACCAATCCACCATTTTATCTACAACCCCTGGCAATGCAACACTGTTAAACGGGTCAAGGTCTTCAAAGTTCACTTGGTGAACCAAAGTCCCATCGATGTCTGTAAAAATAGTTTTATTTGTCATACTTTATCTTATTACAATACTAATATAGGTATTTTTACCCACATTTCCAAATGTTTAATGTTAAATTTGTGTTAATTTTTTCTTAATCTAAACTTAGGATTTAGGTATTTATCGTATAATTTATCCAACTGTTGCTCTGATAATCCTAAATCTAATAATCTAATTACATCTTTTGAACCAATAGAATCTTCTGTATAAATGTCTTCATACCAAATTAAATGTGTCGTAACTGTCCTTGAGTAAAAGTTTAGTAACCATTTATAGTTTTCTATAACGTGACTTAAAGATGGTTTTGTGATTTTTTCAGTTGGTTTATATTCATTTATATATCCATATTTAAATGCGTTTTGATGACTAATTACAGTTTCCCTAAAGTTTCCTCTCATCAATATGATAGTTTTATCAAACTGTCTATAGTTTTCATCAATCCACTCATTTTGAAAGTTTGGACCTGCTAATGTTTTGAATATAACATTCTCACCAATCTCATCACCTTTTTGAAATGGTGGGTTTGTTTTGTAGTAACTTTTCCATAATGACCGATTAAATGGTTCTATAATCATTTTATGATTCATAACATCTGAAAGTCCGTAATGAAGTGATGTACTACCACATCTTCCGTGTCCTAATAATAATATTTTCATCCTACTGTATTTCTATCACACCACGGTTCATCTGTAACAAATGGTCCTACTTCTGATGTTGGAATGTATTCCCATGCTAAACTAAATCTTGTTCTATCAGATATATTTGGATAACAACCGTGAACTAAATTTATATCAAAGAAAGTTGCATATGGTGCAGGTCTTTCTAAATCTATTATGTTGAATGATTCTAAATTAGACTCATTAATCCACCTAATCCAAGGGTCAACTTCACTGACTACGTCATGTGGTATAATCCCGTATTTATGTGAGTTCTCTACAAGTCTCAAACATCCATTTTCTTTTGATGTATCTTCTAAGTATATTGCACAACTAACAATCTTACTACTATCACCTTTGAAATAATAATTGTCTTGGTGCATAAATGTTGACATTCCAACTTTTGGTTTCATTGGAAAGAATTTACTGATATATACGTCAACAGTATCTTCAGTATTTAATATCTCTTTTGCTTTTTTGACTAAGGTTGGGTGTGATGCTATTTCTAAAAACTTTGGTTGGTAATTACACGCTCCATTTATTTTGTTAAGGTTGTCTTCACCATTCCACGAAAAGTGTGAGTGTTCTTTACCATGAGTACCTTCATATGTTTCTTTACATACGTTTAAATAGTATTCGTGTTCTTCTTTTGTTAGAAAGTTATCAATAAGTTCGTAACCGTTTCTCATTACCAATTTTCAGGTTTTCTTGCTTCAGGATTGTCTGTCCAACTTAATAATCTTGTATCTGTAATATCGTGTAGTATAACTGTTTTTGGACCTATTTTAGAATCATAAAAATATTCGTATGAAAGTAATGCCACATCAGTATCCATTTGTTCTATGATTTTATCATTAAACATTCTACATCCGTTTGCCCAATAAATATCATTGTAAGTTGTTAAACACTCATTCACCATTCTTGAGTTTGGTGCTGCTATGTAAACTGTACAATCTATTAGAGTATTATTTTCCTGAGATGGTTTCATTCCTGAAACAAAAGTATGTTGTGGATTCAATCTATCTAAAACTGTATTAAAAGACTTAACAGGTTTTGCATCAACATCAACGTAAATTCCACCATGGTCTCTAAGTAGTAAAAGTCTAATCCTATCACAAATAAATGCCCATTTATATAATTCAGGTTCTTTTGTGTAGTTCTGAAGAAATTTGTCGTCTTTGTATTTCTCTTCAAATACTTCATTACCCCAAAGATGGTGTTCATAATCAGGGTGTAATTTTTTCATTTCCTCAACGAACCTTTTACAGTGTTCAGGCATTTCATTATCACCCAACCACAATTGATGGATGATTTTAGGAATTTTTATGTCCATATGTAACTTTCTTTATTTTATATAAATATAATTTTAAATTTAATCAAATTGATAAGTGACCCATTTTTTCGTGTAACCTTTTCATATGTTTACACGGTGAGTAAGGTCGGAACTGTCGTGCCATACATTCACAATCTGATATGTGATAATCTATAACGGTTACATTGTAATAAGACAACTTACCTGTCTTCTTATTACGACTTCCCATTTCTCTATATTGCCATTTGTTTAACATGGACAAAATATCCATAGTGAAACATATAGTAATCCAAAAACCCCACCTATAAACAAAGTAGACAAAATAGCGTCTATTGGGTTTTCAATTATACTTTTTACTGCGTCTCGATTAAATTCGTACCAATCTTTCATAATTTTTATTTGTTAGTTAAATGACCTAATGGATTCAATACGTTACATATATTTTCGTATTCTTTATCGGTCATATAAGTTTTATTTTTAAGTAGGAACTCTGTTTTGGTTTTATAATGGTCTTTCATTTCGTTCCACTGATTCATCCAATACTCAACTGTACCCCACTTTGGTTTATTATTTACAAAGACATAAGAAGGGAAATACTTCATTGGAGTACCATTGTCAGTGGTTGGTGAATCCTCTCTATATTCGTAGATATCTTCCATACCATTGAAACTACCACCTTTGAACAACTGAGAGAAGTTCTCTATTTGTTCGTAAATATCTTTATCTACTGATGAACCATCTTGGTTAGAAACATAGATATCACAAGAAGAACCACCACTATATACTTGAGAAGTTCCCCATACATTCAACAGGGGAAAGTTTTTCTTAACATATTGTTTGATTAGTGAAGAACAATGCTTTGCTCTCATTTGGATATAGGTTTCATCTTCCCATTGGGTTGAACCTTTTAGTACTAATGCTGATTTCGGTAATTCGTAGATATCACCATTAATTGTTAACTTGATTTTTTTACTCATATTTTTTAATTTTAAACTCTTATTACTCATTCTTACACTACTAATATAGTAACTTTTATTGACAATTCCAAATTTTTAATGTTAAATAATTGTTAAATTTTGTTAACATAATAAGTTAGTAATGACTCTTCTTTAACCTTATTATATTCGTTAGCGTCCACTTTTATTCCAAGTTTATTTGCAATATCCAATCCTTTGTCCCATGCATTGACCTCATTTATGAATTTATACATATTAAACTTTTTTGGAGATTTATCCTCATCAACTTGTTTAAAATAGTTTTCATATTTATTTTGATAAGCATGTCCGACTTCGTGTAATAACGTATAAAGACCGTTCTTTTTCAGATTATGATTATGGTGAATAAAAATAGTTTTGTTCTTATGTCCCATAAAGGCGGTTATCTGACCCATTTTAACATCTATTCCTAAATCGTCCTTGACGTAGTTAGAAACCTTTTGAAAGTCTGTCACTATATAAACTTTATGTAATCTTTTTCGTAACTTATTGCTTCTTTTTCATATGGGTGAGTTACATAATCATGTCCCATATTGTAATATCTTTTGAACCAAATCGGTGATTGTAAGTAGTGAATGTATTCGTGAATCAAAGTCTGAATAACCATCTTCTTACTTTTCATATTAGGATAGTAGACAGTAATCTCATTCATATCACTACAATACTCAGCGTGACATCCACTTTCCTCACCATCGGAACCCTCTTCACCACTATACTTTTCGTAAATGTTTTTGTGTAACTCAACATAAGGAGTACACTCTTGGAACTTTGAGAATCCGTAATGTTTTTCTATCTTCGGAAGAACCTCATTAATTATTTTTTCAACATTTTCTTTTATCATATCTCTTAATCTTACACTACTAATATCGTGAATATTTTTAACAATTCCAAATTTCTAATGTTAAATTTATGTTAAATTTTTACTCATCATAATCTTGTCAGCGGTACTCATATAATCCTCTTTCTTCCAAAAGGGTTCTAACCACACAGGATTTGTAACCATTTCTAAGTTACACCATTTTTTTAAGTTATCACTAAGTTCGTGGTAGTGAACATCAAACTCTGAAAGAGCTATTTTATCTATTGTTGTGTTTAAATTATTCATTTTTTATTTATTTTTTTGTTACCCAATCGTATCCGTTAAGAAATTATCTATATTCCGTCATTGGGTTTGGATATCCTTTTTCGTTTCTTAGGGGAATTAGCCCTCACTACTTCGGACCTTCGTCCATCTCTCAAAGAACTACAGTACTAATGTACGGATAATAAATGAGAAATCCAAATAAAATATGTTAAAATATGTTAAAATATGTTAAATTTTTCTTTGTTTAAATAGTGGATTTTCCATATCACGTTGCTCCCATCGTCTGTGAGTATCGTCTTTTCCATATCCAAATTTTATGTAATCATTAAAGAATCTATCATAACATATTTGTCGAAGATGTTCTTCACTAAATGATATAGGTGGAAGGTCTGTTTTTCCTATACAAGGTACTTCTATATTGTCGGGTATAAATGATAAATGTTTTAAAGACGCTTCTATATTTTCTGCTCTGATAACGAAGTCTATCTGTTTTGATGTATTATTTACTAAATCCCAAAGATTCCAACCATTAATCCAATCTTCTGTCATAGATTGTAGACATTCTATTGGTCCATTTGATGGGTCAATCATTTCGTGTTGTTCACCACTATATCCATATTTCCAATAACTCAACCATCTATAATATGGGTGTCTAATACTTGCTATATGAATGTAATCATCACCCGCTTCTTCAGGCCAATTGTTTACATGGGTAAAATCAGATGGATGTTCTTTACTTGGCCAATCAGGATTCAAATCACAATATTTTATAAAAATATCTCTAACAGACCGTGATGCGACTTTTGCAGGTGCTGTCCAAACGAACTTGTGTTTGTGACTTATATTTGCACCTCTTTTAAGTTCATTTATCATAAACTAATATGTTCACCTGTTAACCATGATACAAAAGAATATCTTGTACCTGATGTAACATCTTGTATCTCGTGTTTTAACTCTGAATCAAATATAACAACGTTTCCTCTTGTTTCATCAACAGTTGTTACTTCTGTACCACTGTAAATCTTAAATGCACCACCTTCGTAGTCACTTGGGTTTGAAAGTTGTATAGTTAATGTTTTAAGTCTTTCTGTAAATAATCTTTTATTTTTGTCAGTATGTTTTCTAAAATACTCACCTGTTTGATATCTTTGAACTCTACCCATAGTTATTAGGTCTGATATATTCCATTTACCAATTTTGTTAATTAACATAGTTTTTACTGAATCAGAAAGTGTATATATTCCCTCGTAACTATTTCTAAAATCATAATTTTGTTCAGAATACTTGTCTTTTGAATATGCAGTTAGACTTCTTGTCCATTCAGAAACTTCATTTATTAAAGTATCACATTCACTATCGGTAAATAAAACTTCTTGAACTATTTTTTCCATTATTTCTCCGTGTTAAAAAAGAATGTTTGAAACAATCTACCATTATATTTGTCTTGACCAAAGTAATCTAATGATTGATGGAAAAAATCACCTCTATAGATTATCAGTCTATTATATATATTTGCAAATCTATCTACTAACTCCCATTTGGTATAATCTTGTGCGTCTTTATATATTTCACCGAGTAATTCTTTATCTGTTTCACCATTTTCTAACTTGGGACATTCTATCAATCCTGTAGATTTATGTTTAAAAATACCTGTTCCTGAACTGAGTGGTGCGTTTGGTGTTAAAAAACAAACACCTGCCCATCTTGTTGTTTGGTCACAATGAATCCAACTTCTATCTCTTGATGTTGTAAACTGATATGCTCCTGTATACTCTTCACTACCCCAATATACGATATCACCCCAATGTGGTGATATTACACCATTGATTACTTCTTTTATGGAATCGTTTAGGAATGATTTAGTTCGGGGGCCTGGATAATTACCTGTAACATTGAAATCTTGTTCTAATGCAAACTGTCTTACTTCATCGACATTACTATAGAACTCATCTATGATAAATGCGTTTAGTCTCATAACTTCTTTCTTAATATTAAATCGTTCTAAATCTTCTCGATGAATTCCAATAAATTCTTGGAGTTGCTCCTAAGAACTTTTTTCTACTAACTCTGTCATTGAATTCGTTACGGGTTTGATTTAGTTGTGTATTTCCGTTTTGTTGTTCTTGATTAATCATTACTTTTTTACATATATTGTGTTATAGCATCAGGAGCGTTATTCTTTATCCAATTATAAAGTTTATTTTTCCAAATCTTTTCAGGTAATATACTACCACCTTCTTTCTTTACAGGTAAAGATAAAAATCCTTTTGCGATTCCATCAACTTCATTTCCATCTGCGTCTTTATATTTTATTGTATGTTCAGGGTTGTTAAGAATCACATCTACTCTACCATTTAAACCTTTTGGCATCGCCTTTGTTACAAGACCCCAAACAGTATTTGATGCACCTTCGTGAGTTTTTAGTAAAGTATCTTCAGGTACCATTCTCTCTCTTGTCTTGTTGTTTTCCATTGCAGTTACAAAGTTAGTAAGAACCCATGTTAAATGGATATTTTCAGATTTGTATCCTGCTTTTTCTAACTTAGGAATTACACCTGAAATATCCGTAACTTTTTTCGCTGTAATATCAAACATAATGTTAGGAAGTGTCTCAGGGTTATTTTTACCTACCAATAGTGTTTCTAATGAACTATCTTTAATACCCATTGCTTTTACTAACATATGTAATGCTGTAACGTGATTAGGTTGTTTTAGGTTTAAATTTCTTAGTTGGAATCCCTGTGCTTGTATACTTCTAATGTTTTCTATTTCACTTGCTGGTATATTTTTACCATACTTTTTTAAGATTCCGTCTATATCAAGTTTACCTAATCTATTTAGAATCTGTAATTGTTTTTTCATTTTATCGACATCACGAACCTTGAACATTTCTCTGTCTAAAAAGTGTTTTGATGCGAATCCTTTACCTGAACCTGCTCCACCTGCTAAAAAAACTACCTGACCGTATGGTTTTCTGTTATTGTAAACCATTAACTTTTCGTCAAGTTGTTCTTCGTTAATTACTTCTAATATGAAATCTTTTATATTCCAACTCATTTCTTAACTCCGTTGTACGGAAACATCCTATTTAACTTTTCACGTCTCTTGTCACACCCGCAATCATCTGCTCCTGCGACCTCTGCGATTTTCTCAGCCAACTTATCTAATTTTGTTGCTGATGTGATTTTTGCTATGGTATCACCTAAACCTTTTGATGGTATGTTAGTTTTCTTCATAGTAGTTCACTTCCACATTAAATCCATTTTCAATAAATAGTTCAAAATAATGTTCAACGATAATTTCATCACCTGTAAATATATCACAACCACCTGTTCTATGAACTATATCTGCTATTGACTGACCTTGGGTGGTCGGATATGACAGATATTTTTTTAGTATATTTATCACGTCAATAAAACTATTCTTATTATCATTCAATAATCTTAAAGTTTTTTTGTTTGTTGTCATAAATCGTAATAAACTACTTTTTCTATATCGTACTTGTTTTTAAACTTTGTGATGTAAATTGGAACCTCGACTTCGTGACAAATCTCTGCTTCTACTTTGGTTCCACCTGGCTCATCTGTTACTACATATAAAATTTTGTTACCTAATTCTTTAGTACTCGATAAGAAATCATCAAGACTTTTTACTACTATTTTCATTTGTTCTCTCCAACATATCCATGAGTTGTTGAACGTGTTTACACTTTTCGTAATCCTCAACGGATTCATAGTGTTTTAACATTTTCGTTAATACTCTTTTTTTAGTAGACTTGTCAATATAAGTTGGGTTGTACAACAATATGTCGTAAACCTCATCAATCGCTTTGTCTACATAGTTATCCATAAATATATTTTGGAAAGTTAATAAAACTATAATTTACCCACTGCTTCAGAAAAAATCCACCCTAAAAGACCAATTAGACCACTAAATAGTACCCAAAGTGCTCTTGATACTGTAGATTTCCACTCTTGAAGTTTTTCTAATTCATTTTCTAATTCTAAAATTCTTTCAGGAACTTGTTCCATGTCTTCTCTGACTTCAGTGTTTTTGTTCACTCTGACTATGACTCCGTTATCAGGATTTAGTAGTGTATACTTGATGTCGGATAAGTCCTCTTTAATATCTGTATAATTTTCTTTCATCTCGGTAATTGTTGTCTCCATTCGTTTTAACTCACCATTTGGGAGTTTATTTTTCATAGACGACAATTCCTCAAGAATATTTTCTAAAATGTCTTTATTCGTAGTTGCCATTGTGTACCCTATTTGTTATAAATATGTCTTCGACAACTCTTCTATATGATTTTCTATTAATTTCTTTTTTTGACTTGATGTCAGGTGTTCAACTGCGAGTACAGATTTGATTCTTACATCAGGATATTTTCTTTGTAACTGTTGTACTGCTCTTACATTTTTAAGTGAATCATCCATAAATGCAATATCAGTATAACCTTTTGATATATGTTTTTCAATCCAATCTGCTTTATCTTTAGGATTGTTACTTGCTAATGTGACAGGATATACGTCCAATCCGTATTCATCTTTAAAAAACTTTCTGATTGGGAATCCTAATGCTCTTGCTGTAAGTATCGTAACCTTTTTATTTGGGTTTTTTAACATTTGTTGGAGTAACTTGAAGTTTTTCTTAATTACTTGGGGGTTGTTCAACATACTGTTAAAATCTCTGAAGTCGAACTCATCACCTCTTTTTGGTTTATATTTTGCATATTGAGAAGGTGATAAAGTTGTTTCTTTTCCATCTTTATGTTTTACATAGATGTATGCTACACTTTTTGCAAGTGTATCATCAAAATCAAAAACTCTTAATATTCTACCCATAATTTATCCTTTAGTATAAATATACGAAATTTTTGGTAATTTTCCAAATATTTTAACACTTTTTAACAGTACTATTTTAATCTGGCTCTAAATGGGATGTCGTTTTCTCTCCAAAACGCATTTAACATACTATGGAAGTTCTTGATAAGTTCTACTGCTTCTTTTTTCTTTTGAGGTGTGTTGGTATCTAATCTTCCTTGTGGAATGATTCCTTTTGTAAATTGACTGATTTTAAAAATACCGACCTCATTTAGGTCTTCACCTTCTTTTTGGTAAGTATTTCTACCATGTAAACATCTACCATCTAATGTTACAGGGCCTGGACATTTATCTCCTTTATTATCATAATAAATTTCTTTGATTTGATTAATTCTGTTTGTTTTCTTGAAAGTTTCTTTATCAAATATCAAATCATCATCTACCATTAGAATCATTAACTGTCTACCAAATTTTTTGTCATCTTTCATAAAAGTAAACATTGGTGCGTTCTTTCTTGCCCATTTATACCACAACGCTGATAATATTAAAAACATTTTAGTAGAATCACCTTTTTGTTTTAACATCATCTTTTTAACCATTTTTCTATTCTTGTACACCCACTTTTTGAAATCCATATATACAAACTCATTTGGAGTGTCCATAGGTATTGGTCTTTGTTCATTTATTGATTCATCTTGTGGCATATCTTCAGGGAATTCTACTTCTATAGATTCTTTTACGATTCTAAAGTTGACTACTTTCCTACCATTGATTGTTGGCATACCATAATCGTCCTTACCGATTGATTTAACGGTAGTTCTTTTGTTTTTGAACCTACCTGTTAAAATCGTATCCCCAACCTTTATAGGTAATACTATGTTTTCGTTTAGTTTCATTTATTTGATTTTCTTTAAAATAGGTTCAATATCTAATGCTATCGTATATTGTTCTTTATGTCTGTATTCGATAGGAACAAATCTTTGTTTTGTTTTCTTTGATGCGAACTCTGCTAATTGTTTAGTGATATCATCTTTTGATATACTACCCAAAGTATCAATCTTATCCAAGTCTTTTGAACTCTTTGGAATACAAATTAAAGTTGGACCTTTACCTAAGTAATCAGCATTAACATAATTAAAATTAAACTCAACATATTGAGATGGTAGTTGTGAGTCTTTTGCGTTTGATGTTAATACAACCTTTGCTTTTCCATAAAACATCACTTCGTTTAATGGTTGTTTTCCTTCGTTCAATATGTCTTTTAATTTTATCATAATTTTCTAATTTAATAAATACCCGTAAGGTGTTGCGTCTATATCCAATCCTATTGGATAGTTTTCTAATCTTAAATCAACACTCATATTTCTTTGAATGTATGGATTGTAAAACTGACCTACGGCAGTTAAACAAATTAATCCATTGTGTACATCCATTACTTGAACATCATTCCAAATAATATATTCTTGGTCGCCTGGTATTTCAACACCTGCATATTTGTTATCAGGATTTTCCCAAGTGTATTGTCCGATATCTAATAACGCTCCATTATCATCTGCGTCTGAATCTAAACAATACAATGCGAAATGTTGTCTGTCCAATCTTGGTTCTCCATCATCTACTTGTAGATAAAGGATAAATATTTTCTTGATAGTATCACCGTATTTTATACCACCAAATGTTTTGATTTGTGCGTATCTATCATTTGGGTCAAAAGACTCACCATCAAGTGAAATCTCTAATACAGGTTCTAATATCTCTTCCTTTTCACAGGAAATAAATAAAAATGACAAAACACTTAAAAATACTAATAATTTTTTCATACTAATTTCTCCTACGATATAAATATCATAACCTTTTCATTTTATTTAGATAATCATACATTGAATATCCTAACTTCATACCGAACTTTGAATCGGTCTCGTAATGTGCTCTTCCAATATTTCTACTTCTTGAAATATCTCTACCCAAATTCATGAAATTATACTCATGGTCAGGGTACATATCTGACATTACTTTCGCTATAAGTATTCCTTGACAGGAATGACCACTTGGATATGATGGGGTGTTCATTGACTCCATATATGCTTCTTTTCCAATATCAATCTTTACCAACGGGTGGTCAGCAATTTGATATGGTCTTGGTCTATTATAGTGAATCTTTAGTGTTCTTGTGAATATTCTACTGTCATCTAATAGTTGGTCTACCAAGGATTGGGGAAAATCTAATCCTTGTATATCGCAGTAGTTTTTAAATACTTTGTCAATAGCATCCATTTCTCTGACAAAATCTATATCGTGAGGAAGGTCACTTAACTTCCTTAATTCTATTTTTACTTTTGATGAATCATTCTGAGGTGGTGGGTTACCTTTGAAATACTCAATAGGGAATCCTTGAAGAAGGTTTGGTTTTTGATTTATTACCTTTATATCCTTCTTTCTTGGTTCATCCATGAACCTCATGGATTTTAAACTGAGTATATCACCTAATTTCATCTCCCTTGGCCTCTGTATGGTTTTTTATAGTGTTTACTGTTTTTACCCTTTGACGTTTTTGTCTTAGAGTGAATACCTGGCCTCTTCTTCTTAGGTTTATCGTAATAAGTAGAGGTACCAAATCCTTTCGCTTTTGCCATTTAATGCAACCTTTCTAAAACTGTGAAGCGGACTTGAGTTCATCGATGTGTTCTTGTAACTCTTGTAAGTCAACAGGACACTCTAAATCTAATCCCGCTTTATACATTTCTTCTTTTATACCATCTTTGAATACTATAATGGTCGGTGCCATTCGTATTCTATATTCTTTTTTAGCGTTTGGTGCTTTTGATATATCAATTCTGTAATAGTGAGTTATTCCTTCAACTTTATCCCAATCTTGGAATGCGTTTGCGTCATTAAACTTTGCCCAAAACTCAACTATAACAATTGACATTTCATCGTCACCAAATGCGGACTTTTCATGGATTTTATCATCAAAATTACTATCTGTTATCCAATCTTGTCCAAATACGTTACTAAAACTCATTAATAACGATATTAAAAAAACTATCTTTTTCATGCTAACCTATTTTAGTTATTCTTTTGTATCTCGTACAATCTCTCATCTATCTTATCGAGTTTGTCTTTGATTTCATCTACATCATCTTGAGTATCTAAAATTGTCTGGCGAATTAATTCGTCCTTTAAATCATACTCAGTTCTGTCTATAACAGGCTCAGGTAATTCCTTTGCCTCTTGAATGTCACCCTGTAAGGTGAACCACATTCCAATAACTGTTGCTAAAGTAAATAAGATTACCCCTATTGTTTTTAAATCAAGGGTTATTTTTGTTTCTTCTGATACTTGCTTTGCCATAACAAATCCTCTTAATCCTATCTAAATGTATAATTTATACCAAATGTTGTAATGAAAAATTTAGAATCCCACATTTGAGTATATTCACCTTCTGCAAATAACCCGATTGATTTTCCGATTTTCCATCCAAAGTTTGCACCTGCTTGGTAATCCCACCACTGTTCACCTTTTGCTGCGTCTGCTAACCCATATTGGTCCCAATCGTTTCTGTATAAGTAAGATAGAGGAACTCTTCCTTGTTCATCTGTATCACCCATTACATACTTGTGATATGGTAAAAATGCTGAACCGTATAGGTGTAACCAAAAGTTTGACTTGTAGTGATAGAAATCAAAACCTACAACTGGCGATATCAATCCAAATTCTGAGGTGTTACCTAATATTTCTTGGTTATATCTTGAAATCAGTCTTTTGTAAGGACCATCTCTAAATTGCAAATCCGAAGATGCGACTCTTCTTCCTTCAGGGTCCCACCAAAAATAACCACCTATGTTTTCTTCTTCACCTGAAATTGGATTGAAGATTGTTGTGGTATAAAATGCGTCTTGGAATCCATACTCATATGCCAACTCATACCAATAGTTTTCTTGGTTTCCGTCTCCGTCCAATGCACTTACCCAAATCTCATATGGATTAACTCCATAAACTCTTTCGTGAGTTCTAAATGCTGCACCTGCTGATATAGAGAACTTTTTACCGATTGGTAATCTTCCTCTTACTTCTGCTGCACTATAGTTAAAGTCAAATGCACCTTGATATCTTTGTTCAAGTTTTACGATATGGTATTTACCTGTATGTCTAAGGAAGTATCTTAGGTTTTCCCACTCTTCACCTCTTCTTCGTTCCTTCTCAAAGTGGAATAAGTATTCCCAACCTTGAACTGCTGAAGTTGGTGCGATTAATGCGTTTTGTCTTTCTAAGTTTTGGTCACCTGTCCAAAAGTTACCTGGCTTTCTTTCATATCCAAAACGACCTAATTTACGAATACCGAAGCCGATTCTGTAATCCGATGGAAAGTATTCAGTAACATCTACTACTTCAGGTACATCGTAGATACCTTGTCCATCAGGAGTTCTGATTAGATATTTCTTATCTGAACTTTCATAAGGTGCTCTATAATCACCGGCTCCATATACTGTTGCGTATTTGAAGAAGTTATCATAGAAAGTTTTGAATATTGGTTTTTTGTCTTTCTTTTTTTCATCTTGTGCATTTACACCTGCTGGTATAATCATCAAGATAATCATCAAAATTGATAATAAATTTTTCATCGTGGTTCTTTACCCTTCTCTTCTACTTTTTAGCGAACTTTTCTAACCCTGCAATCCCAAAACAACCTAACGTTACAAATACAAAAGAATTGTATATAAACTCGTTGATTACTAAGTCTTTTCCAAAGTAACCTGTAGCAAGGTCAAAGAATGCGAATAACGTCATTACTGCAAATGACATGAATCCAATCACGTTTTTTTCATTGATATCGTTGTCATCTTTAAAAATGTCTTTAAATGCCATCCATTTTCTCCTAATATATTTTATCATAATATAACCTTTTTATAACTTGTTACTAATATAAATAGTCTGTTTTTCTACAAACTTACTAACATATCCAATAATTCCTCTTGTGGGAACATATCGAATTTATCTTTACGAGTATTGGTGTGTGTCCACATACCTTTTACTCTTCCATAATATGCGTCTTCATTGAATTCAAATCCATCTGCACCTTTTTGTTTTACTTCTTCTACAAGACCTTTTCTTACATCGATATTATCTCGTTCTGCAATCCATAAAATCCATAGTCTTAATGCTTCAATTTGTTTATCTGAATATCTATGCCAATGTTTAAATCCTCTAAATGGTTTGTCCAAAGACACCATTTGTGATTCATGTGCAGTTGTTCCTGCATATGTTTTTCCATCTTTCAGATATCCAAAGTTATTTACCTCAATACCAACAGAATGTGTATGCATATGTTGTGAACCATTTTTACCTAAGTGCCATCCGTAGTGTCCTTCAGGAAATGCCTGAACCATTACTCCGTCATATGTTTCGTCATTACCTTTTATTGATTGTCCACCTAATACGAATTCAGTTGCTACTGCACCTCTACTATCTCGACCCCAATGGTCAATAGTTCTATATGGATTCTGCCATCCCGCTGTATGATGTAAGAATACATACTCTTTGTTAGTTATTCCACTTTTGTATTCACCTACAGGTAAATAATGTCTATTAACTACTAATCCGTTTTCTGTTGTGAATGTTTTCTCAGAATCATCAGTAGTAGCAAGACCCATAGAATCCCAAGTGGAAGGACCAACAATACCATCAGGAACCAAACCATTGGCTTTTTGAAACTCCTGAACTGCTTTTTTAGTTCCTTCACCGAATATACCATCTGCTCCTATTTCTAAAAATTCTTGTAAATCTTTTACTTCTTGTCCTCTCGAACCTACTCTAAGTATCATTTATTTCCTCTTTTTACGACCTGCACAATGAGCTTTTTGAGAAAAACCTTTTGGATTGTTACAGTCTATTGATTTTTTATATTTGTCTGACCATTTCTCATCAATCTTTTTGATGAGTTCTTCTAACTGTTTGTATAAGGATTCCTTTTTACTTGGAAGTCCTTTATGTTTAGTTGAAGCATATTTTTTAATATCTGACTTGGACATTCTCTTAGCCGTATCTCTAACATCTTTAGAAACATCAGATGGTTTTACATCACCTTTTTTCAAAGCATATACAAGACCCATATATTTCTGTTGTTGTTTACTTGTTGACGGCATAAAATCTCCTTACTAATAAATATGGACAAATTCTAATGGAATGGTCCATTTCATATCAAAAGGGTCGTTAACGTCTACTTCGCCCTTTTGTTCGTTGAGTGATAAAAGAGTCACTTTCTCTCCCTCTACGAGACTCCCCCTGAAATTCGAGAAAGTTTTGGTCATTATTATTTTTTTTCCTACGTTTTCTTTTAATTTGTTCATAGTGTTCGTTCTCATAATATTCATCATCATCGAAGTCTATACTCCGAATATCAATCTTACCCATTTTTAATTACCTTTAAGTTTTTGATTTTATCTAAGAATTCTTCTACAGAATAGTTTTTGTTTTGTTCATCTTTAATTTTGACTTCTGTAAGTGTATCAGGATACTTTTCTACCAATCTTTCAAGAATTCCAAACCCTTCTTCAGTCCAAAAATTCTTGAACGAAACTTCACCTAAGATGTTTGTTGAATAGTCAACATCTTCTTCTGTATCTTCTGGCAGTAGTATAAAGTATCTCATAGTTTTATCAACTCATTTTCATAGTATTTTATTTTATTAACCTTTATATTAAATATGTCCAATTCAAACTCTCCGATTTCAATTTCGTTAGAATCAAAGATTTCTGCCCACTTTTGGATGTATGTAAATGATTGATTTGAAAGTCTATTTGCGTCAAAACTTATCTCAATATCTGAATCAATATCTACATTTATTCTTTTAGTTAAATCAAACTGAGTATTTGGTTGTTCCAATTTTATATAACTCTCAATGATATCTTTTGGTAAATCTGTAACAATTCTATCACACCAAGGTTCTAAAATATTTAACATTTGTGAATTACAGTTCTCTACATTAAACTGAATATCGTATTTATGTGGAACCTCAGGTAACATAAATTCATCATGTTTTACAAAATGACCCCATTTTCTAATAAAATTCCTTGTTGACCTCTGATTTTGTTTTAACCATTCATCTGATTCTTTACCTACTTCAGTTAATGTTGGATTGAATCTTGACCCTCTACAAGTCATGTGATATACAAACCCGTCCCAAACTTGAATCAAATCATATCCATTTAGTAAAAATCTATTAAATATATCAGAATCCTCTTTTGATTGTGGTGCATACAAAGGGTCGTGTCCACCGATTGATGTAAAGTCTTCTTTATATAAAAACCAAGGTGCAAATATACCTTTTGTAATTTTAGTTTTACTTGTAAACTTAGGAATCTCTATAAGAAGTTCTTCTTCCAAGAAATCTTCTGGCTCAGTTTTACCGTCCCAAAGAATTTTTTCAGGACCATCAGGATGTAGTGGTGGTTCAATACGAGTCCAAGAAACTACTGTTTTTGGTTTTAGATTCTTTATCAATGATTCTAATGCGCCTGGACAAAGGTACATATCTGCGTGATAGATTCCAACAACTTTTGTAGTTGCTACTTCATTAATCAATCTATCATATAAGATTGTATGTCCTAATCTTGTAGGTCCATCATTTCTAATAGCTTTGAAGTTTGGGTCTTTCTTCATCATCTCTTGACACCATTCCCAAGTTCCATCTGAACTAAAGTCGTCCGCTACACAAATGTGTGGTTCAGGACCACCATTTTTTCTAATTGATTCGTATGACCACTTTAGATACTTTAAATTATCTCTTGATGGTTGAATAAAACTAATATCACTTTTAGTTAACATAATCTTTTACCTTTTTAATTAAATCATCATATGTTTTCACATGATTTATTTTTTGACCTGAAAGTTTAGGAAAGAAGGTTTCATACGCTTTATGTTTCACTTCATAACCCTCGACACCATAAATGATACCTTGTCCACCAAAATACGCACTCAAGGCAGAGTTACCACCTTGAGTTGATATAAAATGATTACAATTTGACATTACTGCCATTTGTGTGGTGTTGTAATCTAAGTTATATTCTTCTGCGTAATTTTGCATGGTCGGAATACTCATCTCTCTTACCAATTCTCTATCTCCGAATTCTTCTTGTGGTGTATCATCATTTACTATATTATTTGTATATGGTCTATTGTAAATAATATTAAATTTATCTTTACATAATTCAAATATCCATCTTAGTACATCGACACTAAGATAGTTTACAGGACCTCGTCCCCATTCATTTTGAATTTTATTTGAAACCACTAAAAATGGTTTATCTTTTTTTATTTGGAATCGTTCTAAATAATATGATTTCAAATCAGGTGGTGACCATTTGTCTTCCCACATCAGTTTATCACCAACAACAGGTCTTGAAAAAACCCCTGCTACATGATTATGTGGTCTGTAATAAGATTTACCATCGATTACTAATTCAAAAAAAGTATGTCTACTCTTATACTTTTCAGTTACTTTTATGTTTGGATACAATAAAGACGAACCCTTCGCTGATATAACTTCAACATCATGTCCTTGTTCTTTATACCAATTTACTAAAGGTAATCCTGCGAACAACTCGTAACCAAATTCACCACTAATCTCAAACTTCATATAATTCTTTTATATATTGTTCTAATCTATCTTCAGGTTTCCAACTGAGTCTTGATATTGCTTCATCATTCTCTCTAAGTGTTTCTCTGTAGTTACCATATTGGTCTTCTACATATTCTTTAGAACCACCACCGTATTTAATAAACCAATCAGATACTTCGTTTATACTGTAATTCTTTCCACATCCTAATTCCCATGCGTCTTCGTGTTTATGAGCAAAGAATCCTACTTTTATTAGTCCATCTACAATATCAACTACATGAGTAAAATCTCTTCTTTGTTCACCATCACCAACGATTGTTAATGGTTGGTCGTCTTCTATTTGTCGTCTCCAAATACCAATAACTGCTGCCCAATCACCTTCAATAACTTCATATGGTCCATACACATTGTAAAATCTACAAATCTCTATATCCATATTATATGTTTTTTTATACATCTTACAAACCTCTTCACCAAGATACTTACACGCGGCGTATGGTGATTGATATGGGTCATGATGTTTTGATGATGAACCTGCATAAACTACTTTTGTGTTTGTCTTTCTTGCAAACTCTAAAATCTTTTGAGTCCCACCTGTATTTACATTAAATGTATATGATGGATTTTTAAATGATGGTTGTATTCTTGATAACCCTGCTAAGTGATAAATCAAATCAAACTCTGAAAATTCAAGGTCGTGGTATCTATCAAAGTCTACAACAGACATTTCGATGTATTTACAACCCTGTATGTGATTTTCTTTATGTCCTGTAGAGTAATCATCAACTGATGTTACACTATGTCCTTCTTCAATCAATCTTTCAATCAAGTTTGTTCCTACAAAACCTGCTCCACCTGTTACTAATATATTCATAATAATGGTATCCTATTAGGGTTATTTGTTCCTTCTATTGGTTTTACAAAAGTTTGGTCGTCACTATCAGGTAACCTACCCCACTTGTTAATAAACTTTCTTGCGTTTTTTGATTCTGATTCCTGTTGTCTTTTAGATTTAGAATTCAGTTTATCTTTTGCTTCATCTCTAAAATGAGAACCTCTTGCTGAAAAATGATATACAATTGACTTGGATGACATAATAAACTTATATCCTTCTAATTGCATTCTAATAAACAAATCCATATCATCATATGACGCAGGTGCGAATAGTGGGTCGTTACCACCAATCCAAACATAGTCTTCTTTTTTACAGAAGAATCCTGCTCCACCACCTTTTCTTACACGAGTCTCATCCATTGATGAAAGTTTCTGAGACCAATCATCAAACCACTCCTTGTCAAAGTTATGATGGAATTCACCAAACTCATCTGTTGATACAAATACAGTTCCTGGCCTATAATCAGGGTCATTTGGAAATATCTTAGGTTGGATTCTAAATGATGATGCGATTATTCTATCAACTCCATCACCTTCTTCTACAATCTTTTGTAACTCTAAATCTTGATTTGGTGATATCCACATATCAGAGTGGATTATATTTACATACTCGGTTTCTGATTTGTCAACACAAAAGTCCATACCACCACCAATTCCTCTTGGTGTATCGTTATGTTCTATAAAACCTTTTAGATTCTTATCTTCTTGCATTTGGTTAAGTAACCATTCATCTGTACCATCAGTACAGTTCTCTGCGTGAATCACAATTGGTTGGTCTTTGTAGTATGCATTCTTTCTTACAGATTCGTAAGCAAGTTTCACATAATCAAGATTATTATTTGTTGATATACAAGTTGTTACAGGACTTCTTTCCATACGTCTTTCCAATTAAAATTTCTTCCCTGTTTCATAAAGTTATACGCGTTCAACTTTGACATTTCACTCGCTACTTTATACCAATTATTTGATTTTCGTTGTTCATTAATATCATCC
>MDSV01195252.1_pt1 | contig 29182 bp, 27 predicted proteins | sample 810851 | NCBI WGS metagenome assembly MDSV01 (sample SAMN05326640, study PRJNA326480) | marine metagenome | isolation source: seawater | place: Atlantic Ocean: North East | collected 2012 | reverse complement strand
TACTAATATTATATAAATTTGCAATTTTCTTTGTGAATTCATGTTTAGATATTCTATCATTTCCAACAACATTGAATAGGCCACAAATTTTTTTCTCAATTATTTTCTTAATTATTTCAACGAGTTCAAATGAATAAATAGGTGTGAAATAATAATCGTCAAATAAATATAATTTCTCTCTAAATTTTATTTTTTCAATTAATTTGTTAATTGATTTATTTTTATAAAGCGAATGTCCAAAAAAATTAGTTCTAATAACTACATTTTCTTTACTATTTTTTAAAATTATTTTTTCAGCAGCCAGCTTATGTTTTGCGTATATATTAAGATTTGATGTCTTGTCTTTTTCATTTTTAAATTTTTTATCTATTTTGTAAAATTGGTCAGTTGATGTATGAATAAATTTGATTTTTAATTTTTTACAAATATTCGATAATATTTTTGGTATAATTAAATTTATATTTTTACTAACGGTTGGATATTTTTCGCAGTAATCAATATCCGTCAATGCTGCGAAATTAATAATAATATTTGGATTTATACTTTTAATTTTATTCTCTATTTTTAATAAATCAAATTTTTTATCTAAAATTTTTATATATTTGACTTTATCAAAAAAGATTTTTGTTTTATGAAAATTGCAAACTAAATTATATTTTTCTTGTGAATTAATTATAAAATTTGAACCTAAAGTACCTGTACCACCAAAAATAAGAATTTTTTTTTTCAATTTATATTATCAATCATTTTTGAAAATTGTTTAATAGTAAATTTTTTTGCTGTCATTGATGAAAAAATAAAATCGTCACTCACTTTGTGGCCACCTTGTTTCAATCTTAAATTTTTTTCCTTCATATTTGGCAATATTTCATAATGATCTTTAAATTCAGCAGTATTTAGAGACTCATCTGAGCCAATCATTTGCTCGTGTATTTTTTCTCCTGGTCTAATACCTGTTATTTTAAATTTTGCATCCTTTTTAATTGATTTTGCTAAGTCTGTTATTTTTATGGATCTAATTTTCTTAACAAAAATTTCTCCACCATACATTTTTTTCAGACAAAAACACGAGAATGCTACAGCATCCTCAATTGTTAAAAAAAATCTTGTCATATCAGAATGAGTAATTGGAAAATACTTATGATCTTTGAGGCTTTTAAAGAAAGGAATTATTGACCCCCTTGATGCCATCACATTTCCATATCTAACAACTCCGAATATAGTTTTCTTTTTACTTATTGCATTTTGAGAAACAAATAATTTATCAGAGCAAAGTTTAGTAGCTCCGTAAAGATTTATTGGACTAGATGCCTTATCTGTTGAGAGCGCAACAACTCTTTTTATGTTTGTATTTTTAGCTGCATCTATAACATTCATAGCTCCAATAATATTTGTTTTAATACATTCTTCAGGATTGAATTCCGAAGTAGGAACTATTTTTGTTGCAGCGGCGTGAAATACATAATCATTTCCTTCCATACAATTTGTTAGTCTTTCCTTATCTCTCACATCTCCCAAAACAAAATTAATTTTTTTAAATTTTGAAAACTGTTCTCTTAAATACCATTGCTTCATCTCATCTCTCGAGTAAACAGTTATTTTGTTAACATTGTAATTTGACAATAAATTTTTAATCATTGATGTTCCAAAAGTTCCTGTACCACCAGTTATAAAAATTCTCTTATTTAAAAAAAATTTTTTATTTAATTCCATAAAATTTCCATTTATTTGGATATTGTCCAAATTTTATTTCACTTTTGTTAAAATTTATTTTAATATTTTTTGTAGTTACTTTACAATTCATTATTTCGCTTAATTCTTTTGAACTTCTAACACCAATTATTATTTTATCAATTAAATCATTATTTAAAACAAAACCTAAACACATTGAAAGATTAGTCATATTTATTTGTTTTCCTTTATTTCGAACTTTTTTATAAATATTTATAAATTTTTTGTTATGATTTATTTTTTTTAAAAGTATTCCCTGCAAAAAAATCGACCTTACGTATATTAGAACATCTTTTTTTTTTAAATATTTTTGATAATTTTCTAATCTTCTATCTAATAAATTGTAAGGCATTTGTACTACATCAAATTTAAAACTCTTGAAAATATTTTTTAAGTTTCTAAAGTTGTAAATTGAAATTCCTATTTTATTTATTATTTTCTCACTCTTTAGTTTTTTTAAAATATTAAATTTTTCATATTTCAATTTTTTTAATACAAAATCTCCATTATGAATATAAAGCGTATCAACTTTAGCACCACTAACAAAATATTTTTTTAAAATTTGATTTTTTAAAGTTTGATAGGATGTGATCTCATCTATATTTATTTTTGTATCAATTTCAAAATTATTTATTAATAATTTATTTTTTTCACTAAAATATTCATAATTTTCAGCAGCATCTATATGATTAATTTTTCTTTTTTTTAAAAGTGATATTATATCTTTTAGGTGATTTTTTGATTGTGCTCGTTTTGATAGATTTGTTATACCATAGTTTGACCTGAATTGAGCTCCACCAAGAATTATTTTTGAAGAAATTAAATTACACTCCATAACGATAGTTTTTTCTTTAACAACATGTGTTTTAAACCCACAATTCCTGTATAGTCTATATGCAATTTTATTACTTTTTTTTAATCCTAAAAAAATTTTAAATATTTGTTTTTTTATTAAAAATTTTTTTATCACTTCAATAACTTCAAAACCTACGCCTTTGCCTCTATAGTTTTTTTCACCAATCAAAATTCCTAATTCAGCAGATCTATTAGCAAAATTTACATTAGAAATTTTTATATTACCTAAATGCAAATTTTTTTCATATATTCCAAAAAAAAAGCAGTTTTTTTCTTTATTGGTTTTTTTTACAAATTCTTTCAATTCAAACAAATTATTTGGGATTTTTTCAATATACTTTTTAACTTGTTTATCTTTAAACCAATTAAGGTATTGATTTCCGATTTTTGTATGATTGATTTTTTTTAATATAAATCTTTTACTTTTTATTTTCATTTTCAACAAGCTCACTAATCCATACTTTCAAGTCCTCAAGTGTAGAAACAAGTTTAATATCTTTCTCCAAACAATTTAACAATGTTAATTTACCACTAGGATCATAAAAAATAGCATTTTTATTCTTTCTTAGTGAGGTAATGGCAGGTGATGTAAAGGGAATAGAAATTGTTGCATCTGACTTATCAATAATACTTTCTGATGAAATCTTATGTATTATTTTTATATTTTTATTTTTTTGTAAATCATTTAGATATTGATCGTATTTTGTATGAATAATCTTATTATTTTTGAATTTACTTTTTATTATAATATTAAAATTTTCATAAAAAGATTCAGGCAAAGCATAGATTATATTTTGTATAAAATTAGTACAGTATTTTAATGTATAAATATTATATGGATTATCCAGAAGATTATATATTTCATCTTTTCTAGGTGGTACATCAAAAATGGTTAAAATTTTTTTTTTAAAACTTAACTTAGTGTGTTCACCAGCAAATGGAACATATGATGTTCTAATAAATTTATTTTGTTTTTTTGTAATTTTATTTAACCACTTTTCATGAAGCAATGTCCAAGACACATATTTTTTCCAAGAAAGCAAACAATATCCGTAAGTTTCAAAATATTTTTCTTTTGTTAATTCCCAAAGTAGAGGATTAACATTAGTTGAGTAAAAATAAACCACTACAGATTCTTTAATTTTTTTTTCATTTTGATAAGTCCAAAGAGGTTTGAAAATCATATCTGAATTATTAAAAAGACATAAGTTGTAATATCGATTTATATCTTTAAAGAGATGAAGAAAATAAATTTCCTTTATTAAAAAAATTATTTCAAACTTTTTATAATAAAAAGTTTTTGAAATGGTTTTTGTAGTTTTAATTAATGCAACAAAAAAAGATAAAATATTGGAAATATTAAGAAAAAAAGCTACCGGATGTTTTAAATAATAGGTTTCGTAAAATTTGTCATTTACATGAATTTTTTTATTTATGATATTCTTATTTGAATGTGTAAAAATAATATTATCTTTTAAATCGAATGTTTTAAGTGACCATTTAAAAAAATCCAAACATTCGTTATTATTTGAATAATCTGAGTAAAGGTTAGGAATAGAATTTAAATAAATTGCTTTGTTGGTTTTTATTTTAAACTTAAAAAAATATTTTATAGATGATATTATTAAAAAAATCTGAAAAATAAAATATAGTATAATAAAACTTATATATAAAATTTTAGATATAAAATAATTAACATCTACAACTTTTGAAATTTTATCTAAATAGATTTTTGGCAAAGGGTAATAAAATTTTTTTTTAAAGGCAATCGATAGCATAACTCTAGAGGTAAATAGGGATCTATTTATTATTCTTGAATATATAAATTGGTATAATGATGAATAAATATCAGCATCTGAGTTTGGAAATATTTTATGAATTTTTTCAAAGTCATTGTTGAAATGAATTTTCTGAAGTTTTTCTTTTAATTCATATATTTCATTAATTTTATTATGATCTTTTAAATAATTGTAAGCAAAATTTAATTTTTTGTTGAAATTTCTTAAAAAAAAAAAAAATATTATTTTTCTTATATTAATCATTATTATAATTTGGTCAGCCTTTTGTCGTTTTATTAAGCTTGTAAAACTTAAGAGCCAATCTCCAATCATTCATATTATCAATATCAACTGATTTATATAGTGGCATTTCATATCCACTAAACTTTATTTGGTAAAAATTTTTAAAAAAATCTTTTTTTTTCAAAACAATTAAACATCCATTGTCATAGTAAGATTTGCTAAATATTTTTGACGACAAATGTAATTTATTATTGAAAATTGGTTTCAAATTTTTTTTACCATCCTTTTTTAACGCCCAATAAATTGGAACTTGAAATTCTGAAACTGTCATTAAAGAATTATTTTGTTTTGAGAAAAATGAGCTTATTTTTCTCAGATCTTTTGAGCTTATTAAAGGGCTACAAGGATATAAACACCATACTTCATCAAATACTACTTTCAATTTTATAAATTTTTTAATCACAAAATTTAAAACATCAATTATGCCAATTTCATCTCTACCAAGCATTCTTGATCTCATAAATTCAGGGTCATATCCTAATTTCTTTACTACTGATTTAATTTTTTTGCTATCTGTTGAGACATGTATTTTTTTAAAAAGTCTACTTTTTTTTGCTGCTGCAAGTGGATAAGAAATTATTGGTTTATCAAAAAATTTTTTAATATTTTTATTTTTAATTCGTCTAGATCCGCCTCTAGCAGGAATGATTAGAAGCCTATTCATTAGCTTGTTAACCTATTAAAGTCTGAACTTGCAACTTTAAACTTTAAAATTCTATTAATAGATAATTCTTTTTGTTCACATTTTTGTAGTTTGAAAAAAATCTCATCTATTTTCTTAGCATATAAATTAATATATTTTTTAGTATGAACAGCAGAAACATAAATAGTATTTGTTGCTAATATTCCTTCTTTTAACATTTCTTGAGTAAAGAAAGTTTTATATTTTAAAGAATTTTTTACAGAAAATTTAAAAGTTGGAATTGAATCTAATCCATAAATAGTTATTGGTATATTATATTTAATAGATTTTTGTCTCCATATATTTTTAATTTTGACCCCATTATTTTTTATCGAATTAAATATTTTTTTTTTATTAATTATTTCTAAAGTTTTAAGCGCAGCTGAAAAACCTGAATTTTCTGTCCAAAATGTACTACTAATAAAACTTTTTGAAGCTTTCTTTAAATATTTTTTTTTCCCCAAGACAGATGTAATCGGATATCCGTTACCTAATGCTTTGCCCAAAACTAATAAATCAGGATATATTTTATATTTCATATGAATTCCTCCATAAGTTTCACGAAAACCAGATGTACATTCATCAAAAATTAAAATTATCTTATTTTTGTTACAAAATTTTCTAACGTATTTAAGAAAATTAATATCTGGCTCCTTTTCTCTTTGAACTTCCATAACAACAGTAGATAAATTTTTTATATTTTCAATTTTCTTAAAATCTTTAAAATTATTCATACGAAATGTATAAATTGAATTTTTTAATTTTTTTGGTACTCCTATAGACTTTAGTCCTTTTAAAAGATGTGAATTTAAATTCTTATTAGATTTAATATTTGCTGCAAGATACCAATCATGCCATCCATGATATCCACAAATTGCAACCTTTTCTTTTCCTGTAATTGCTCTTGAAATGCGTGTCGCTATTGCATTTGCTTCACCACCTGTTTTCGCAAACTTGGCAAAACCTGCCCAAGGATGAATTTGAATCAATTTTTTTGCCAGTTCAACTTCTTTAAAACTATTTAAACTAGTTATATTTCCAAGTTTATTAGACTTAGTTACTTGATTATCTACATTATTGTTTGCATATCCTAAAATACTTTGTCCTACACCAAAATACATATCAATATACTTTTTATTATTCAAATCCCACACATGTATTCCTTTTGCTTTTTTAAAATATGTTGGCCATTTTCCTGGAAGATGATTTTCAGGTCTTTTAGAAAATAACATTACACCACCTGGAATAATTTTTTTTGCTTGTGAATATAGTTTTTGATTTTTATCCTGTATTCTTATCATCTTTATTCAAATATATTATAATTTGTTTTTAATTTGCCTAAACTATTTTTTAGAAGTGGATTTTTTTTTGCTAGCAGAGTAAAAGATCCGTATAAAAAATGTCTAAATCCATTATGATTTTTCATTTCACTAACATCATGCAAACTATCATGAGAATTTAAAAAAGTTACTAGCCTTCCAGTTTTTGGAGATATTTTATTAATTATATCACAATCTTTTGATGACGGTCTTGCAGGTATACTCTGGTTTTTATTTCTGTACTCATACAACCTTAAATCTCCCCCTTCACCATCTGAGCTTAAATTATTTAAGTAGATTAAAAAAACAATAGTTCTTGCATCTGAGTCTCTATGTATTTCTCTTTTATACCCATTTGGAGACTTCGAATAATCATATAGAAGTTCGACGTAATTTTTATTTGTAAATCTAAATTTTAAAATTCTTTGAAATAGTCTAAAAATCTTAAATATTTGATAAAAAATTAAATTAATATTTCCAATTGTAGATAATTGTTTTGAATTAATAGTTTTGTATCTATTTAAAAATGTACTTGGGTTCTTATTAAAAAAAAAATTTGTAACTTTAAAATTTTCATTTTTAATATCTAAGTTAGACATTAAATTATCAAGAAAATTTTGAGAATTTATTTTATTGTGAAGTTTATTCCAGTATTCCGAATTATTTATCAAATTTATAAAAGACAAACTAGTAGATGGGAGCAACAGTCTATTGTTTAAGACTTTAATATGATCATTTTTTGAATATTTTTCTGCATCATCAATCAATAACTTACAGAAATTTTCATCTAGATAATTTTCAATAACTTTATATATCATAATTAATTACTTGATGTATATATATTATAATTAATATCAATTTTAAATATGGCATTAGTTGTATCAAAAAAATATAATTATATTTTTTTTCACTTACCAAAAAACGCTGGGGTTTCAATTTCAAACACCTTGATTAATGAGGAATATCAATTAATTCTTAAGAAATTTAGCCTATATTTGCTTCGGCATTTGAAAGGTAAAAATAACAACTATCATTTTTCTCTAAGAAATAAAAATTTTTTTTTCTTCAATTCACATATTACTTGTTACGATTTTTGTAAAAAAATAAGTAAAGAAGAATTTAAAAATTCTATAAAATTTGCCGTTATAAGAAATCCGTGGGATAGAATGGTGTCTAGATACTTTTATTCTAAGAAAGTAAGTAACTTTTTTGAAAATTTTAGTTTTGAGGAGTTCATTAATTATGACATTAAAAATAATTTGAAAGTACTCAATCAATTTGAATTTTGTACTAGTGATAAATCAAATTTCTGCTTAGATAGGGTTATAAGGTTTGAAAATATTAATAATGATTTCACAAAAATATATAAACATATTTTTGATAAATCTATTATTTTAAAAAGTATGAATTCAACAATTCATGAAGATTATAAAAAATATTACGATATAAAATTAAAAGACAAAATTTATAAAAATTTTAAAAAAGATATTAATTATTTCAAATATGAATTTTAATGAAAATATTTAAAGCTTATAAAAGTTATGAAAAATTTTTAAAATCAGAAAAATCAGATTATATTTCTCATTCAATAAACGAAATACAAAGAACTTATTTATTTCCCTCTAATGACATTGAAAATATCTTTGTCAAAATAAAAAAATTATTCTTTTATCTTTTTGATAATTTTCAACTTGACACATCATTAAAAGACAAAAAAACGGACATTTTAATTATATCAAATTTATTAAATTATAAAAGTTTGTCCAACGATTTATATTTTGGTAAATTAGACAAAATTCTAATTAAACAAAAAATTAAAACTACAAAAATTTATAGAAACTTTCTAGATGTAAATCAAAATAATTTAAGTAGTTATTTTAAATCTAAGCAATTAATTCTTGGAAAAAGATTAACTTTTGTTGAAGAGATTTACCATTTATCAATAGCATTTAAAGAAATTATTATTTTTTTATTTTTTAACAAATATGAAAATATTAAGAGATACTTAGGTATAAAAGATTTTTTATCAATTATTAATAATCTTAGACATGTTAAACAAATAAATAAATGTATTAGGAAATTAAACCCTAAAATAGTAGTATTTACATTTGAAGGACACCCATGGGAAAGAATGTTAAACTATTCTATAAAAAGATTTAATGATAATATAATCACTGTTGCTTATCAATTTTCCATTATAAAGAGAGGTCAAGTAGGTCTTTTTAGAGAACTGAAAAAAAACTACAATCCAGATTATTTGGCTACATCTGGGAAAATGACTTACGAATTGTTAAAAAAAAAAATTAAATATGCTCAAATATTTAAATTAGGATCAAATAAGTGGAGAAAAAAAAGTATTAGTTCTAAAAAGGTTATGTTAATTGCCTTAGATGAAAGCAAAACTCTTGAAGGTAAAATGCTTGATTTTTGTGTTAAATTTAAAAATATAAAAATAGTAATTAGATTACATCCATTAATAAAAAATAATAAGAAAAGATTAGATTATATAACAAAAAGAGTGAGTAAAAATAATAATATTTTTATCTCTGATAAAAGCTTAAAGCAAGATTTAGAAATATCTAAATATGTTCTTTTTATAAATTCATCTATTGCATATGAAGCTTTATTTTTTAACATAATTCCTATTTTTTTTAAAAATAATATAAAACCAAACATTTTTGATAAAAACTTTCCAAAAGAATTTGTTGTCGATAATAAAAAAACATTTTTAAATATAATTACTAAAGATAAAGAATTTAAAAAAATTAAATATTTTAAAAAATATCAGGATGAATACTTTCAAAAATATGAGACAAAAAAAATACAAGAATTGTTAAATTAAAATTTTATGTGTGGTTTTTTAGGTTCTATAAATTTTAATACGTCTAAAATTGAATTTCAAAATTCTTTAAATTTAATCACTCATAGAGGTAAGGATCAAACAAAATCAATAGAAATTAAAGAATCAAATATATTTTTAGGGTTTAATAGATTGTCAATACTAGACTTAAGTAATAAAGCTATGCAACCAATGGTAGATAACTCACAAAAAGTCTACTTGCTTTATAATGGTGAAATATACAATTTTAAAGAATTAAAAGAAGAACTCGAAACTCATAATATTATTTTTAAAACTGAATGTGACGCAGAGGTTCTTCTCAATTCATATTTAAAATGGGGACTAGATATAACGTTAAAAAAAATTAAAGGTATGTTTTCATTCTTTATATTAGATACCCGTATTTCAAAATCTTATTTATGTGTTGATAAAATAGGTATCAAGCCAATGTATTATTTATATTTCGAAAATAAAATTTTATTTAGTTCAGAGATAAAGAGTATAATTAATTTAATTAAATCTGCTAAGATAGAAAAAATCCAAGTAAAAAAAGAGATTTTTTTTGGAAAACAATTTGATGAAAATACAATTTTTTCAAATATTAAGCAGTTACCAAGCGGGCATCATATTGAATTTAATTATAAAAAGAATGAACTTCATCTAAATACATACTTTAATTTAAATTCATTTGTGAATGCTGATAAATTTAATGAGATAGCAAGAGATAAAAATATAGTTGAGACATATGATAAGACAATGTCTGATATTATAAAAAAACACTGTCAATCTGACGTTTTAGTTGGAATAATGTATAGTGGTGGAATTGATTCATCTTTAATTGCGGTAAAAGCAAGTCAATATTTAGATTATAAAGTACCGCTGTTCTTCTTCGATTCAAAAGATAAATCACATTATGAATATGCAAAATTAATAAATTCTACAAACAAGTTTGAATTAGTAAAAGTTGAGGAAAAAAATATTGATTACGTCAGGCAAATTGTTGATCTGGCCTATTATTTTGAGCGCCCAAATAAAATTGAAGCTCTGCCACTAATGTATTTATCTAATGTTGCATCACAAAGAGGTATAAAAGTATTACTTAGTGGTGACGGTGCTGACGAACTTTTAGGTGGATATGAATTTCATACTAATTTTTTTCAAAAAAAAAAATTTTATGAAAATAAAATTTTTTTAAACATTCTTAAATTATTAAAAATTAAATCAAAATTTAATATTTTTAATTTTCAGGAAAATGATCCAATAAAAGAAGACTATTTATTTCAACCGCTAAGGTTCGAAAGTCTGGAAATATTTTTTAATATATTGTTAGAAAGACCAAACCGGATACAGGAATGGAAAGATAGTTTGCAAGCCTATAATTTTATAAATGATAAAGTTGAAAATTCAGTGTTATCTTTCATACTAGATACTTTTAAATCAAGAATTGATTTGTATAACCACAGAGCAGATAGAATAGGCATGTCTAATGGTGTTGAAATCAGAGTTCCATATTTATATGATGATTTTGTAAGTTTAGCACTTAATACTCAACTTAAGTATAAAATTCGAAATAATTTCTTAATGAAACCAAAAGAAAAATATATATTAAAAATTTTAGCTAAAAAAAACAATGTGCCAAATCAAATAATAAATAGAAAAAAAGTTGGTACCGAATTTAATATTTCTAAACTTTTAGATAAAATAGTAAAAAAAATTGAATTTAAATTTTGTGCTGAATTTTTAAATATTAGAAGTGACGATATAAAAAAAAATCTCTCTACATCATTTGACCATCAAAAATATACCTACCAGTTTTCACTTATAATTATAGAACTCACTTGTAGAATATTTGTAGATAAAATACCAAGAGATGAACTGTATACTTATTTAAATAAAATATTAAAAGATTAATTTTTCAAATTTATTTATCAATTTTTTTAAAAATATAAAATATATTTATTATAATTTTGTAATAATAAATTGTCCCCTTTTACAGATCAAATTTCCTTGTTTATTTTTAATAATTTTTAATGTCAAAAAAAGTCTAGTATATTCTGCGTTTATATCGATTTTTTGTTTTAAAGATTTTTTTATTGTCAGTTTTTGATATTTATATATAAAAATTAAAACTTAGTTGCATATGATAAATACAATAAAAATAATTATAAAAAGAATATTTAGTATATTTAAAAAAAAAAAGAAGCCGGATCCCGATGATGTATATCCTTTATGGTAACTGAAAACAAAGATACTTTTCTTGACGCATATAACAATAAAATAGATGTATTTGAACACAAAATATATTCTCATGCATCAAATGAGGAATGGGTTGCAGATCCATACATTGGCTTTAGGTTAAAAAAACTTAAAAAAAAAATTGATAATAACATCATCTTAGATACTAATTATTTAGGATTAAGAGCAGAAAATAATTTCAATTTAAAAAAATACGACAGCATATTTCTTGGTGGATCTTTAGTTTATGGAGCCTACTCTCCAACAAATTTTTCAACAATATCATCCTTTTATGAAAAAAATGTTAGTGAAGTATGTTTAAATGGTGGTATAGGTGGACATGTCTTAAAGCAACATTTTTCCTTATACTTTAATTATTTAAATGCAATTGAAACAAAAAATATAATTATAATATTTGGATTTAACGATATGGGAAACTGTTTTAACGGTAAATTGTATCAGGATGTAAAATTAGATATTTTTCAAAAAAAAATTAATTTAATTGTAGAAAAACCTATCAAAGAAGGTTTAAAAATATCCATATCCGCGATATTAAAAAATTTAAAATTAAAACACTTTGTATCCAAATTAATAAAAAAAAATTCCAAAGTTAATAAAACATCAAATTTTGATTTATCCAAGTATTTAGATGATTTGTGTTTGGATATAAAATGGTTTAATTCAAATAATAAAAATAAAAATATTTATTTTTTTATACAACCCAACCTAATTACGACTAAAAAAAAACTAACTGATTATGAAAATACAGTGATTTCATCAAGACAGATTGATAAAATAAATTTTTGTAAAAACTTTCATTTTGAGTTGAAGAAAAAAACTAAAGAAATATCAAATGTTTTTAGCTTAGAAGATACTTTTGATGATAATAAAGACACTATTTTTATTGATGAAGCTCATGTTGGAGATAAAGGTAATGAAATTATAGCAAAAAAAATTTATAAATTAATTCAAAATGGCTAAGATAAATTTACACGATTTATTCATAAGTAAAAGTAAAGACTTTTTCTCTGAAGAAAACTTAAATATAGATATAAAGCACAGAAAAATTGTTGATAGTTTTTATGATAAAATGAAAATAGACAAAAATTTTTTTTTAAAAAATTTTAGAGAATGGGATCTTCAAGATGATTATGCAGTTCCAGCACAATTTAATATTGAGCAAATTAAAAATAAGGGTATTTTTGATACAGCCTTAAATTACTTTACAAGAAAAGTTTATGAAACTATTAAACCTGAGATAGTAAATGGTTTTTATGATGACCTAGATTTTTTGAAAAAATATTCTGATATAAACCTTCTTAAAATTAACCCAGCACACTTATCACCTGGGTGCAAAAAATTTTATTTTTTAGAAAAAGGTGTTTCAACAAATGTTAGGTGGAGCAGATATTCATATATAGCTTCACAGATTAAAAAGTACAATTTACTTGAAAATAATGACAGTTGGATTGATGTTGGTTCTTATTATGGAGGTCTTCAAAGTTTTATAAAAAAAATATATCCAGATATTAATATTGTTATGGTAGATTTTCAGCACCAATTATGTAGATCATTCATTTTTTTAAGTCAATTATTTCCAAAATCAGAACATATATTACCAGATGATATAAATTTTGATATTGATTTAGAAAGTTCAAAAAATAAAATTATATATTTACCTGTAAATATGTACTCTAAATTTAAAAAAAAATTTAAATTATTTACAAATTTTTTTGGATTGGGAGAAATGAAAAAAAAAGATTTTGATTATTATATTAATCATGACAATCATAATTTAGCTAAAAATAAATACATTGTTAATCGTGTTGTGAGTGGACCATATTTTGACAAAACTTATAATACCGATACCAATATCCTTGAATATCCATTTAATAAAAAAAATACAAAGTATTATGATGTTTTTCCAATTCAACATTATCAACTTCAGAAAACAATAGTTAATGACAGAAAAGCTTTTAGACCGAGAAGTTCAGAACATTTTGAGGTTATATATGAGTAAAATGAATTCAGGTGATAAAATTATATCAAAAACTGCATCGTGGTCATTTAGAGGAAATACTTTTAAAAAATTTGATGCACATATAAATAAGTCAGTACCACTTTATAATGAGTGCAGAGACATATATTTAAAAATAAGTGATTTTTTTCTTCAGGATAAATCAAGAATTATAGATATTGGTTCATCAACTGGTACTTTTTTAATTGAATTAACAAATCGTCACAAAAAAAATGATAAAACCATGTCTTTTGAAGGATATGATACAGTGAAGCAGATGATCGATTTTAGTAAAAAAAAAGCTGGCAAAAAAAGTAAAATTAAATTTTTTAAAAAAAATGTGCTTTCAATAAATTTTAGAAAATCTTGTATAGTTTCATCTTTTTATACTCTCCAATTTATTCCACAAAATAATAGACAATTTTTAGTCAATAAAATTTATAAAGAACTTAATTGGGGTGGTGCATTTTTTCTAATCGAAAAAGTACGTGGACCTGACGCTAGATTTCAAGATATTTTAAATCAAATTTACATGGAATACAAAACTGACAAAGGATACACAGCAGGAGAAATTTTATCTAAATCAAAATCTTTAAAAGGAGTGCTAGAGCCTTTTAGTTCACAAGGGAATTTAGATATGCTAAAAAGAGCAGGATTTAAAGATATTATGAATATATTTAAATATGGACCATTTGAGGGACTTATAGCAATTAAATAATTAGAATCTTAAAAGATTTAAAATTAAATTTTTATTTATTAATTTTGTAAAAAAACCACAAATAATAAATAGTATGATTATACTAATTTTTAAAATTATTATTTTAACATCAAATATTTCATAATTTGAATTTACTAGATAAACACTAATTAAAAATGTTATGAGTAGAAAAAATAGAAGAATAAATATTTTTTTAAACTCGTATTCAATTTTTAACTGTTTATTTGCAATTTTATATGAAATAAAAGTAGTTATTACGCCTGAAATAAGTGTTGCCAAAGCAGCTCCCTCTATCCCAAATTTTAAAGCTAGTAAAATTGTTAATATTATATTCAAAAAAACATTAAATATAAATATGTTATTTAACGTCCAAGCTTTTTTCAAAAATATAAACTGAGTTCCAGATATTTTTGCAAAAAATAGTAAGCAATAATGTATTGAAAAAAATAATATAATATATTCTGATCCAGCATATTTTTTATCTACTAAAAAATATAATACAATATCATGAAAAAGTAATACTACGATTGCACTTAAAGTTACTAAAAAGAAAAAAGGTGTCAAGTATGTTGATAAGTTTAATTTTTCTTTTTTAAATAAATGATTATTCAAACCAGTAATAAAAACTTTATCTAGAGCATTTAAAAATAAAAATACAAAGTAAGCTATACTTTGTCCGATAAAATATATTGCTGTTGCGGCTGGGCTGATTATGTTTGCAATTAAAATTTTATCAAATTCACCATTCATCTTTCCAAAAAGAATTCTTAAAGTCATTGGATAAGAAATTTTTAGCGTTTGTCTCACTAATTCAAATCTAAATTTAAAATCTCTATAAAACTTGAATTGATAAATAATTGATATGATAAGAATAAATATATTTGTAAACAATAATGAATAAATTATTGAAAATATTTCAAAATTTAGGTGAAATAAAATTATTGTAATTAATATATTGGATGAAGATTTTAATCCAAAAATAAATAAATATAATTTTGATTTTTTTGCATTTACTAAATATGTAAGAAAGTATTTGTTAAAAAAATCTAATAGCAAAGTTAACACTAACAGTGACCAGAAGTTTTGTTGATTATCTAATTTTGAAAAACTTTGAAAAATTATATTATCAAATATTGATGATATAATATAAAAAATTATAAAAATTGTAATGATAAAGATTTGTAGTGAAATAACATAATCTTTAAAATAATTTGTTTCATAATATTTAAAGTAATCTCTTCTAAATCCAATTAAACATCCCATGTTGGCAAAACCAATTGCAATCATTGCTATTGACATAAACATTACATAATTTCCATAAATAGAAGGGTCTAGATTTGATGTAATTATTGGATATAAGATTATAGGACTTAGAACATTCAACAGGTTAGCAAAAATATATTTTTTACTATGTGATATGTCTTCAAAGCTTATCATAAAATTTATGGTATAATTAAAATCACTATAATATATTTAAAATTTACATATGCATATATTAATTAAATCGAGCTATATAGTTTTTTTAAAAGTATTTTTATTTATTGTTTTTTTTTTAATTTTAACACCATTAAGCTTAATTTTTTTAATAATAAAAAAAATTAGCTATAAAAAAAATGAACAAAGCTACCTAATAAATCGAACTAAACAACCTAACTCTATGAATAACCAATTTTAGATATGTATATTTTAGGAATATCAGGCTTATACCACGACTCAGCAGTTTCACTTTTAATAGATGGTAAGATTATTTTTGCAGCACAAGAAGAAAGATTTACTAGAGTTAAACATGACCCATCTTTTCCTATAAATTCCTTAAGGGAATGCCTAGATTTTTGTAATCTCAGTCTTGAACAAATAGAACATGTAGGTTTTTATGAGAAACCAATAAAGAAATTTATAAGATTACTAAAAACTTTTTTTAATAATTCTCCTAAAAGTTATCAAAGTTTTGACAGTGCTATGACTGAGTGGCTAACAAATAAATTATTTCTTAAAAAAAATATAACTAATGAATTATTTAATTTGCAAGATAAAATAAAAAAAAAAAGTAATTTAAGTAAAAAATCCATAAGCAAAAAAATCCTTTTTTCAGAACACCACGAATCTCACGCTGCAAGCTGCTATTATCCTTCACCATTTAAAAATGCAGCAATTATAACAATAGACGGAGTAGGTGAGGATACAACAACTTCTATTGCTCATGGTAAAGAAAATAAAATAAACTTTTTAAAAGAAATATTATTTCCAGATTCTGTAGGTTTATTATACTCTGCTTTTACTTATTATCTTGGATTTAAAATAAATTCGGGTGAGTATAAGGTTATGGGCCTGGCGCCTTACGGAAAACCTAAATATAAAGATCTTATTTTAAATAATCTTATTGATGTAAAAAGTGATGGTTCATTTAAAATGAATATGAAGTATTTTGAATACCAATATGGTTATAAAACCATAAATCAAAATTTTGTAGAACTTTTTAAAAAAAAAAAAAGAGATTCAGAGTCAAAATTAGAACAGTTTCACATGGACATTGCTAGTTCAATACAACATGTTATTGAGGAAATAGTAATTAAATTAACCAAAACTGCCAAAAAATTAACTAGTAGTAATAATCTTGTCTTAGCAGGTGGTGTCGCCTTAAATTGCGTTGTTAATGGAAAAATACTAAATGAAAAAATTTTTGATAAGATTTGGATTCAGCCAGCTAGTGGTGATGCAGGTGGGTCTTTAGGAGTTGCACTATCAATTTATCACAAGCATTTAGGCAATAAAAGAAAGATAAATATAAGTGAAGATAGTATGTTTGGTAGTTATTTAGGAAATAAATTTGAAAATAATGAAGTTGAAAAATTCTTAAATACTATTGATGCAAATTATCATTTTTTGGAAAATGATAAGTTAATTAAAGAGACCGCAAAATTGATTTATGATGGCAAAATAATTGGTTGGCATAATGGTAGGATGGAATTTGGACCAAGATCTTTAGGAACAAGATCAATATTAGCTGATCCTAGAGACCCAACTATGCAAACAAAATTAAATTTGAAAATTAAGAATAGAGAGTCATTTAGGCCTTTTGCACCATCGGTTATCAAAGAAAAAGCAGACAAATATTTTAATTTAGGGAATGACTCGCCTTACATGTTACTGGTAGGAAAAGTTAAAAATAGTTATGAAGAAAGTATAGACATAAATTATAGCAATATTATTGAGACACTTAATAAGAAAAGATCAGAAATTCCCTCAGTCACTCATGTTGACTGCTCTGCAAGAGTTCAAATGGTAAATAAAAAAACAAATCCAATGTTTTATGAATTAATTTTAGAATTTGAGAAATTATCTGGTATTCCTATTTTGATCAATACATCTTTTAATGTTAGAGGAGAACCTATTGTTTGCACTCCAGAGGACTCATATAAATGTTTCATGAGAACAGATATGGATATTTTAATAATTGAAAATTTTTTACTTTATAAAAGTGAACAACCTGAATTTTCTGAAAAAATCAATTGGAGAGAAAATTTTAAACTTGATTAGATAATTAATTAATATTTAAAAAATTAAAATTTATGACTGGATTAATATTAATAATATCAATTTCAACTTTATTTTTTGGATATTCTTCAAATTTAATTGGTAAAAAATTAATGTTAATTGATACCCCTGATAATTTAAAAATTCATTCTATACCAATCCCAATAACAGGGGGATTAATTTTATTTACCTCACTTCTTATATCAACTTTATTTCAGTTAAATTTAGCAGAAAAAAATTTTTTTGTTTCCATATCTTATATATTATGTTTTTTTTTAGTTGGTTTAGTAGATGATAAAATTAATCTTAATCCATATATCAGGATTTTTTTTGTACTTTTGATATCATTGTTCTTTATATTTAATAATGATTTTTTTGTGATTGATAAAATTTATTTTGGTGTCCTAAATTCTGAATTTTACTTTGGAAAAATAAAAATATTTATAACATTATTATGTATCTTACTATTATACGTCGCTATGAATATGGCAGATGGAATAAATGGATTAATTATTTTTTTATCAATATGTAGTTTAATATTATTAAAATTTATAATATTAAAAGTAAATTTAAATTATATAGATCTTTCAATTTTAACTACTTTAATAATTTTATTATTTTTTAATCTTAAAAATAAATTATTTCTTGGTAACTCTGGTACTAGCCTACTCTCTGGATATTTTATTTTCTCAACAATTGAACCAAATTTTTATAATAAGATTGATGTATTTGAAATTATTTCTATTTTTATGATTATAGGAATAGATATGGTCAGATTAATATTTTTAAGAATTTCTAAAAAAAAAAACCCTTTCATTAGAGATCAAAAACATTTTCATTACATATTATTAAAAAAATTTAATTTGGTTAAAGCAAATTTAATTTATATGTTGCTATCATTTATGCCTTTAATATTCTCTAGCTTATTCAAAATTTCAGTATTGTATTTTTTAATTATTTCAATATTTGTATATGTTTTTGTATTGATAAAAATTGATAATTAATAATGGAAAAAGTAAACATTTCTATAATAAATACTATCTATATATCTTTAATAATATTGCCTATTAGTTTGATATCTGGACCTTTTATTTCAGATTTTATAGTATCCTTAAGTACAATCTTGTTCATTTTTTACTGCATTAGAAATAAAGAATATAAATACTTTAAAAATAGATTTTTTTTTATCTTATTATTTTTTTATGTCTGGTGTATTTTATGTGCGGTATTTTCTGAATATAAATTAATTTCTTCAATGAAGTCATTGGTATATTTTAGGTTTTTTATATTTGCACTTGCTGTTTGGTTTATTTTTGAAAAAAAAGAAAATATAGCTAAATATTTATTCTACTCAATTTTTGCTTGCTTTTTAGCCCTCTTGGCAGATGGATATTTTCAATATTTCACTGGCAAAAGTATTACTGGCAGCAGTCATCCACTTAGAATTTCTAGTTTTTTTGGAGATGAGTTAATTTATGGAAGCTATTTATCAAGGTTTCTTCCAATTTTAACCGCATTATTTTTTTTAACCAAATATTCTAAAATAAAAAAAAACCAAATCTTTTTTTCTATCTTTATAATTTTAACCTCTCTAATAATTTATTTAAGTGGTGAAAGAGCGGCATTTTTATTTGTAATATTTACTTTCTTTAATTTGATTATAATTTTTAACAAATACTCTAAATATATAATCATTTTATTCTCTATAGTTTTGATATCTATATCGGCCTTCTCATTTAGTAATAAAAAAATTTCTGACAGAATGATTAAAAGAACTTTAGAACAAGCTGGAATTTCAAAAGGTATAAATAATTTTTCATCTCATCATAAGGGGCACTATCTGGTTGCATGGGATTTATTTAAAAATAATAAAATACTAGGTGTAGGTCCTAAAAACTTTCAAAGTGAATGTATCAATAATGAAAAATACCAATCACATCCATATATTTGCACAAATCACCCACATAACACATACTTACAATTATTATCTGAAACTGGCTTGGTAGGATTTACAATAATTTCTTATCTATTTTTTTACCTAGTGTATCTATTATTAAAACATATTTATAATAAAATACGTAGGATCCCAGATTTCTTAAGCTTTCCTTTTATTTGTATTATATCTTCAATTTTAATAACACTTTGGCCATTGATACCTACAGGAAGTTTTTTTAATAATTATATAAATATTATTTATTTTTTCCCTGTGGGAATTTTATTATGGTTTCAGAATGATAAAACTAACAAATATAAAAAAGTATAATTATTTAAAATAAATATATGAATATTCATAAAAAATTTACAGTTGTTGTGTGTACATATAAAAGAGAAAAGTTATTAAAAAGATGTTTAATAAAAATATTAAATAATAATTTTAAACCTTCAAAAATTGTAATAATAGACCAAAATATTGACAAAAAAAGTTTAAATTTATCAAGACAAATTTTCAAAAAATATAAATTTAATCAATTTAATATAGTAAAAAATGTTAAAAAAATTGGTCTTACCAAATCTAAAAATATTTCATTAAATTATATTAAAACAAAATATGTCGTATTTTTAGATGATGACATATTAATAAATAAAAATTTTTTTGAAAACCTTATTAATTTAATTTTTAAAAAAAAAGCTCATGGCGTTTGTGGCGTAATAACTAATTTTAAAAAAAATAAAATTAAAAATTTTTTTTATTATTTAACAAATTATGGTGCTTATAAAGATAACAGGTATTACTTCCAAAATTATAAAGATTATCTTCAGAAAAAAATTTATTATAAAAAAATAAAATCATTACCAGGAGGTATAACGTGTTTTGATACAAATATTTTTAATAAAATTAAATTTGATGAAAAATACATTACGCATAATTATGAAGATGTTGATTTTAGTATCAGACTAAAAAAATTAATTATGAACTATAAATTTTATATATCCTTAAATTCATTTTGTATTGATGGATTAAAAAAAAAACAAAAAGAAAATATTTCATTAAGATTTAAATTTATGTACTTATTATTTTTAAAAAATAAAAGTATTTATTTTTTATTGATATTTCTCCTAAGTTTTCTTGGATTAATAATTTCTAATTTAAAAAATATAAATTTTATATTAGTTAAAGAATTTTACTCAATTTTAATAAATCAAAAATTAAAATAATTTTCAATTTTTTGATTTAAATAAAATAATATATTTTTCAGCATCATCACAAAAATCTTTAACACATAATTCATATTTTTTATTAAAATTATAAGGTTTTTGAAAAATGTTAATTCTTCTAAAATCTCCGGACCTAATATCTTTTAAATTTTCAAAATCATTACCTATTCCGTTCGAATGACTACTGGTAAGCAAGTATTTAAACTCTGATTTAAATAAATTCTTTAAAAATTTCTTCCCATCTTTAAAGCTTAAATGAAACAAGAAATCTCTACAAATTATCAAGTCTGATTTAGGAAGTTTCGAATTGGTTATGTCCAAAATTTTAAAATTTATATTTTTATGGTTTTTAAATCTAGATTTATTTTTTTTAATCAGATCAGGAACTATATCGATGCCCAAATACTTTAAATTACTATTATTAAAAGTTTCTTTTATCCAATTACAATCTCCACATGGAGCATCAACTATACTTTCTATTTTATATTTTCTAACAATATTTTTTAATGTCTTGGTAATTTTTCGAGAGTTTTTCAATGATGAGCCGGGGCCTGACACACTCTCCAAATCACCCCAGTAATTCTCTCTATAAATATAATTAAATCTATCCGATAATTTTTTTTTTTGTAGAATTTTTGATTTTGTATATATTTTTAAAGGGTAATTAATAATTTTTTGTAATTTATTCATTGGTAAATTTTATAAGCTTATTTTTCATAAATAATGTATTTACAGGTATATATAACTTTAATGTAAAATTTTAAAACATATTGATATATTAATTTTTCTTAAAAAATAAATAATATCAACTTTTAATTTTATATGCTTGAATATTTAATCATACTCTTACTTTTAAGTTTGTCTTTAACGGGACATGGATTCTTTATAACTAAGTTAATAATAATAAATTACAAAAATCTATATTTTGGTGATATTATTTTAATAAGTTATTTTTCACTATCGTTTTTATTAACTTTTCTTCATTTTTTTTTACCTATTAGTCATCAACTAAATATAATTATCCATGCTATTGGAATTTTACTTTTCATTATTAATTTTAAAGAAATAAAGAAATATTTCGATAAATCGAGTCTTTTAATTTTGGTAATACTTTCCTTTCTATCTATAATTTTTTTTTATGAGCATAAGCCAAATGAGGATTTTGGTTTTTACCATCTTCCATACATTGTTAACTTTACATCTGAAAAAGTAATATTTGGACTCAACTCTTTACAATTAAGTCAGGGATACAATTCTATGTGGTTAAATTTACATTCATCATTGTACCTTTTCAAAAATGATTACAAACATTTATATATTCTAAATTCTATTTTTTTTATAACAGTTGCTTTTTTATTCATTAAAGAAATTATTAGCAATTTTAATAAAAAAGGTACTCAAAATAAATTATTTTTTTTATTTTCATATATATTTTTACTTTTTTTTATAATTAAATTTTCAAGAATTAATTCATACGGCATTGATGTGCCTGGAAATTTTTTAGCAATAATTTCAATTTTATATTTTTTAAAATTTGTAAACTTAAAAGAGAATCGCTTACTATTTTTTCAGTTATTCGTAATAAGCATAATTCTATCTATAACAATAAGAATTACTAACTTACCATTGATATTATTATTATTTTATTCGTTATTTTTAATTAAATTTAATAAAGAAATTTTCTTTTCCAAATTTGCTTTATTAGTATCATTATTTGGAACTTTTTGGTTAATACAACAATTTATATATACAGGTTGCATTTTGATACCCAGTAACATTAGCTGTTTTTTAAAGCCATCTTGGTTTGATCCAAACTATTTAGATAATTTTAAAAATATCCTTTATGTAAATCATAGTTATGCAAGTTATAAAGGACCTTTAGGTATAAAAGAATATCACGAAAATTTTAATTGGGTTCCAACCTGGTTCAAAAGAAATTCAATAGAACTAACTGAATATTTCTTAGCATTTTTATTACCTATTTTATTACTCAAAATTTTTTCAAAAGGAAATGAATTTATAATTACTAAAAAAAAATATGAATTTTTTATCATAATTTTTTCTTTATTAACTTGTACAATTTTATGGTTCTATAATTCTCCAGTAATTAGAATGGGCAACCATTTTATAATGCTCTTAGTTCTCTTTTTATTACTCGTATTGAATTTTTTTAGAGTATTTGCAGATTCAATTTATAATAAAAAAATTTATATTATTATATTTACACTATCTGTAACTTTTTTCGTAAGTAAAAATATATCAAGAATAAAAAATATTGAATTTGAAAAAAATATTTGGCCAAATTTTAAAAAAGTTAATTTTAAAAGTGAAAAAAAATATGGTTTAAATATGAAACAAATTATTAACGGATCAGACCCACAGACTGTAGTATGTTGGGATGTTCCATTCATTTGTAGAGCTACAGACTTTAATGATATTTATATAGATAGATCTCAATTAGGTTATTTATTTATTTATAAGTTTAAAAAATAAAATATTTCTGAAATAATGTTTATTTAAATGAATATTAAAACCAAATTAACTGTAATTGTCCCTTGTTTTAATGAAATTAATACAATTACAAAAATTATTAAATTAATAAGAAAACAAAAGTTAAACTTACAACTTATTGTTGTTGATGATTTTTCTCGAGATGGTACTCGAGAAAAGCTTAAAAAATTTATCAAAACTTCTGAGAAATTAATACTACATAAAAAAAATTTGGGAAAGGGAGCTGCAATTAGAACTGCGAAAAAATATATTAAAGGTAAGATTGTGATTATCCAGGATGCTGATTTGGAATATTCTCCCAATGATTATGCTAAATTAATCAAGCCTATATTAATGAAAAAGACAAATATAGTTTATGGCTCAAGAGTTTTAAATAAAGATAGATATTTTGGTAACAGTTTTAGCTCAGAATTTAGAGTTTTTGCAAATCATGTTCTCACAATAATATCAAATTTAATAAATAATCAAAATTTAACAGATGCTCATACATGCTATAAAGTTATAAAAACTGATATATTTAATAAAATAAAATTAAATGAGAATGGTTTTAGTTTTTGTCCAGAGATTACCACCAAGATATCTCTAAAAAATGAAAAAATTATTGAAGTACCAATTTCTTATAAAGGAAGAAGCTATGATGAAGGTAAAAAAATTAATTTTTATGATGGCTTTAATGCTTTGAAAACATTAATTAAATATAGATTTTTTTAAATAGTGAATATTTTTATCTTGATTAGTATTTTTAAGTTTGTATAAAAACATGCCTGGTGAATATTGCGAAAGGGTAATACCCGATCCCATTCCGAACTCGGAAGTCAAGCCTTTCAGCGCCGATGGTACTTTGTCTTAAGACATGGAAGAGTAGGACTTTGCCAGGCTTCTCAATGAAAAATTTAATTGTAATTACTGGAGGAGCTGGTTTTGTAGGTTCAAACTTAATTGAATTATTTTTAAAAAAAACTAACTTTAAAATTATTAGCATTGATAATTACTCTTCTGGTTCTATAAAAAACCATTTTAGATCCTCGAAAGTTTCTTACATAAATGGAGACACTTCTAAAGTTTCTGTTTTATTAAAGAAACATAAGAAAAAAATTCACTCTTTATTTCACTTTGGTGAGTTTTCCAGAATTTATCAAAGTTTTAAAAACTTCAATCAGTGCTATGAGTCAAATACTATTGGTAGCATGGAGGTTTTTAAATTCTGTTTAGATAATAAAATTAAACTTATTTATTCTGCAACTTCTGCAACTTTGGGAAAAAAGGGAAATGATAAAAATTTATCTCCTTATGCCTTCACTAAATCAAATAATTTGTTATTATTAGAAAATTTAAAAAATTGGTTTAATCTTAATTTTGAAATCATTTATTTCTATAATGTTTATGGTAAAAGACAAATTGAAACTGGTGAAATGGCAACTGTAGTTGGTGTATTTCAAAATCAGTACAAACGAGGAAAACCATTAACTGTAGTGAAGCCAGGAAGCCAAACTAGAAGATTTACACATATATCAGATACTATATTAGTATGTTATAAGGCCTGGAAGGCAAATAAGTGTAGACATTATAGCATAAGTCATAAAAAATCATACTCAGTTCTAGAAGTTGCTAAATTCTTTAAGTCAAAAATTTGCTATTTACCAGAGAGGAGGGGAGAAAGATTTGCCTCTGCACTGACAAATATATCAAATAATAACAAAATTATTAAAAATTATGGTAAAATAAATTTGAAAGATTATATAAGTTCGTTTATTAAGTCGGAAAAATAAATAATTATGAAAATTGCAAGTTCTCTAAAATCATTAAAAAAAAGAGATTTGAACTCTAAACTAGTTAGAAGAAGAGGTAGAGTATATATAATAAATAAAAAAAATCCTAAATTTAAAGCAAGACAGAAATGATCTTAAGATCATTTAAAAGTAAAAGATGATAGTTGGTTCAATTTTAGAAAATAAGGATATTGAAAAACGTATAGCAATAACTCCAGATATTATAAAAAAATATAAATCATTAGGTTTACAAATTAATCTTCCTAAAGATTACGGATTACACTTAGGAATAAGTGATAATGAATTTCAAACAGAAGGTGCAAATATACTTCCAAAAGAAGATGAAGTTATTTTAAGTTCAAATGCAATTTTACAAATGAATATTCCGAGCGATGGGATATTAGATATATTATCAAAAGATCAAATTTTAATTGGTGTTTTAAACCCTTATTCAAACGAAAAAAAATTAAAAGAAATTATATCAAAAAATATTAAATGTTTTTCACTTGAACTTTTGCCTAGAATTACAAGGGCACAATCAATGGATATACTATCATCTCAAGCAAATCTAGCAGGATATAAAGCTGTTGTAGATTCTTTTGCTTATTTCAAAAAAGCAATTCCAATGATGATGACTGCTGCAGGCACCATCTCAGCTGCGAAGGTTTTAGTTGTTGGTGCTGGTGTTGCTGGTTTACAAGCAATTGCAACAGCAAAAAGACTTGGAGCAATAGTTTTTGCGACGGACGTAAGATCAGCCTCAAAAGAACAAGTTGAAAGTCTGGGAGGTAAATTTTTAACTATTGAAGGAGCAGAAAATTTGGAGACAGAGGGAGGTTATGCAAAAGAAGCGTCTGACGATTTTAAAAAAAGGCAAGAGGATTTACTAAAGGAAACTTTAAAAAAAATTGATATAGTTATCTGTACAGCTTTAATTCCAGGAAAAAAGGCACCAATTATAATTAAGAAAGATATGATAGATATTATGCAAAATGGATCTTTAATATATGATCTTGCAGCTTCTCAAGGAGGAAATTCTGAATTGACTAAAGTTGATCAAGTTATAGAAAATAATGGAGTAAAAATTATGGGTGAAAAAAATATTTTAAATAACTTACCATTCTCAGCATCAAATCTTTATGCAAAGAATATGTTTAATTTTATTAACAATTTGTATAACAAAGAGAAAAAAGTTTTTGAAATAAATCTTGAAGATGAGATAATTGAAAGGACTATGGTTAAATAATGGAAATAGATCCTTTTATATTCAGACTAAGTATATTTATTTTATCAATATTTATTGGATATTACGTAGTATGGAGTGTTACACCATCATTGCATACGCCACTAATGTCTGTAACGAATGCAATATCTTCAGTAATTATAGTTGGAGCAATAATTGCTGCTCTATCAAAGTCATCTACAAGTATTTTTGAAATTTCAAATATATTTGGCTTCATTGCAATAATATTAGCTGCAGTAAATATTTTTGGAGGTTTTCTTGTTACACAAAGAATGTTGCAGATGTACAAAAAGAAAAAAAAATAACCATGTCAGCCAATTTATCAGCATTCTTTTACTTAGTTTCTGGAATATTATTTATCTTGGCTTTAAGGGGTCTTTCATCTCCCGAAACTTCTAGACAGGGAAATTATTTAGGTATTGCTGGAATGGCAATTTCAATTATTGTAACATTTTTATCAGTAGGAAATTTTGGACCAGGATTTATTTATGTCATAATTTTTCTAGTTTTGGGTGGTTCGATTGGCGCATTCATAGCATTCAGAATACCCATGACTGCAATGCCTGAACTTGTTGCAGGTTTTCATAGCCTTGTAGGCTTGGCAGCTGTTTTTGTGGCTGTATCTGCTTTCTTAAAACCCGAAGCATTTGGCTTAGGAGCTGTTGGAAATATTAAGCTAGCTAGTTTAATTGAAATGTCTTTAGGTGCTGCAATTGGAGCAATAACTTTTTCAGGTTCAATAATAGCTTTTTTAAAATTAAGAGGAATAATGTCAGGTGCTCCTATAACATTCACTGGTCAACACTTTATTAATTTACTATTAGGCTTAGCAATCGTATTTTTGATATATTATTTATGTAGTTCTCAATCATCAAATATATTCTGGTTTTTGGTAATAATTTCTTTTCTTGTTGGAGTGTTACTAATAATACCAATCGGTGGAGCAGATATGCCTGTCGTTATTTCAATGTTAAATTCATATTCAGGTTGGGCGGCTGCAGGTATAGGTTTCACATTAGAAAATACCGCCTTAATAATTACTGGTGCTTTAGTTGGATCATCTGGTGCAATTTTGTCTTATATAATGTGCAAAGGAATGAACAGGTCATTCTTTAATGTAATACTTGGTGGATGGGGCGCAAACGAGCAAGTTGTTAGTTCAAAAGCTAAAGAACAAAAACCTGTAAAAAATGGTAATGCAGATGATGCAGCTTTTTTAATGAAAAATGCGTCTTCAGTTATTATCGTTCCTGGTTATGGAATGGCAGTTGCTCAAGCGCAGCACGCATTGAGAGAAATGGTAGATGCTTTAAAAAAAAATGGAGTAAAGGTATCCTATGCTATTCACCCGGTTGCAGGAAGAATGCCAGGACATATGAATGTTTTACTAGCAGAAGCAAACGTTCCATATGATGAGGTTTTTGAGTTAGAGGAAATAAATAATGACTTTGCTAATTGTGATGTTGCATATGTAATTGGAGCAAACGATGTTACTAATCCTGTTGCAAAATCTGACCCACAAAGTCCAATATTTGGTATGCCCGTATTAGATGTGGAGAAAAGTAAGTCAGTATTATTCGTTAAAAGAAGTTTATCCCCAGGATATGCTGGTATCGATAATGACCTTTTTTATAGAGATAATACTTTAATGTTGTTTGCAGATGCAAAAAAAATGACAGAGGAAATTGTAAAGAGTTTATAATTGACAAAAATTTTTTGCGATATTGCCGATTTAAATCTTATTAAGAAATTTAACAAAAAAAAAATAGTTAAAGGTTTTACTACAAACCCAAGCTTGATGAGAAAAGCTGGCGCAAGGGATTATTCAAATTATTCACAAAAAATATTAAAAGTAACTAAAAAACCAGTTTCATTGGAAGTTTTTGCAGATGATTTGGATAACATGATTTTACAAGGCGACAAAATTAGCAAATGGGGAAAAAATATTTATGTAAAAGTTCCAATTACAAATTCAAAAGGAAAATTTACTGGTAAAGTTATTAACAAGTTAAATAAAAATAAAATTAAACTTAATATAACTGCAGTGTATACTTCTAAACAAACCAAACTAGTGTTAAAAAATATAGATAAAAAAACTAAAGTTATAATTTCAATTTTTGCTGGACGAATGGCTGATGCCGGGAAGGACCCAATTCCTGAGTTTAGAGAAAGTTTAGATATTTCAAAAAAATATAAAAATGTTGAAATACTCTGGGCGAGTACCAGAGAACCATATAATTATTTCCAAGCAAAAAATTTAGGATGCCATATAATTACGGTTCCTCCAAAAATAATTGAAAAAATTGAAAAATTTGGAGATAGTTTTCAAAAACTTACCACAGATACTGTTAAAGGTTTTTTGGTGGATACTAAAAAATCTAATTTCAAACTTTAGGATTGGTTGCGGGGGACGGATTTGAACCGCCGACCTCAAGGTTATGAGCCTTGCGAGCTACCAGGCTGCTCCACCCCGCGATAATTAAATTCTATTT
>MDSV01091350.1_pt1 | contig 29191 bp, 32 predicted proteins | sample 810851 | NCBI WGS metagenome assembly MDSV01 (sample SAMN05326640, study PRJNA326480) | marine metagenome | isolation source: seawater | place: Atlantic Ocean: North East | collected 2012 | reverse complement strand
CAGTGCTTCCGCATATTGAACAACTGCTTTTGCATCACCTGGATTGCGACGATAAAGCTCTTCATAAAATAAAAGACTCTCTTTTTGTGCGCCTTGATCTTGTGCCGCTTTAGCAGCTGTTTCCAGTGCTCCATTGATCCCAGAGCGTGTTTCTTTATAGGCCATTTTAGGGCTGGCTGATCCTGTTGTTTGACAGCCAGAGAGTGCAAGTCCTGAACATAAAATAGTCGTCACTAAAAGTTTCTTTAACATGATATTTCCCTTACTTAAATTCCTTGACCTAAATAGCCTGTTTATTCTCTTTCAAGCGGAATGAGTGGCACTGAATCCGTCTCAGTTTTCTTAGAATCTGTTGTTGGTAGGCCAGCCATTTTCTGCTCGTCGCCTATGTTGACGCCACCATTGACCTCATAGCACCCATCGGTACAGTAATATTGGGAAACAGGCTTACAATCGGCATTTTCACCAGCATTGCTGCAAGCACGACGGATAGTGACATAGTTCTTTTTCTTGGCACCAACGATGATACGATCTTGTTGAATCACATCACCTTGCATATCAAGCACCGTAAACATAGTCGTCCCAGGTTGGCGTGGAATAACGACCAAATGACGAGGCGTATCAACCAATACATTGGCATATAGTGGGTTAGCGACAATCACGCTGGCGGCATCTCTATCGAGACGTATAAGCTGTGTTTCGTCCCCTGAAAGACGAATTTCAGCCGCTTCAACACTAAATGAGAATAGCCCCGCTATAACAGCGGTAATGATTTTTGATTTTATACCCATAACCCTTACTTTTTTTATGAATAGTCTTACCCAATTTTTATTGTCCAACCTTTATTTTAGAGGGTAAGCCTAAGCAAAACTTTAAGAATAGATCGTAATTTAGGTAAATTAGTTTGGAGTTTTAAATAGATTCTCTTGAATAAAGTCAGCTGTAATCTGACAAGATTCTCTGCTCATACGATGCCCCAAACCTTCTAGCTCTATAAACACAGCCTCTTTATTAATCTTTGAAAGTTCCTCAACGGAGCGTTCAAAATAATGATCGGCAATAGAGGTATCAGGACAGCCATAGATAAACAGAGTTGGTGAAACCGCCGTTATTTTTTTGGAAAAACCTAAAAACGGCGCAGAATGCCCAATCACCGCACCCAGAGGCTTCGCCATGATAAGTGATGTATATAACGTCAAAGCACCACCTTGTGAAAACCCACATAGAGCAATATCCGATAATGCAATGCCCCGCTGGTTGGCTTCTGCTTCAATAAAGCGTTTCATTTTTAAAGCTGCATGATAAAGACGAGGCCCCCATGTAGGAAAAGCACCATAAACGGAAAACCACTGACGCTGCGCTGCTTCTGTTAATGTATTATCTTTATTCATTAGCTTCGCTGGCATATAAAGCGTTTTAGGTACTAAGCGCTTACGGGGATGGGCTGCCTGTTCATCGGCATTTAAGCTCATTACTTCGATTTGGGGTATTGTATCTTGAATAATATGCGCCATTTTTGACATGACGAAACCATTCACTGCATAGCCATGTAAAAGGATGACCAGTTTAGGTTGCCGCTCCGCTGTTATGTCTTGCGTTAAAGGCGGGTAATGAATAAAGTCGTAAACCATGATAAAGACTTACAATGGTTACGATAAAATACAAGCAAAAGATCAAGGGGCAGTCGTTGCCATTGGTAATTTTGATGGTGTACATCGTGGCCACCAGCTTTTAATCGCTCAAGCAAAAAGCATTGCTGATAAGATAGGCAAAAAACTAGCTGTAATGACCTTTTCTCCGCACCCTAGACTATTATTTGGCGTAGAAGCAGAGAGCTTTCTTCTCACGAACAGCCATCAAAAAGAGCTTCTTCTGAATGATTTATGTGACGTTGATATTCTTTATAATATTCCATTCACTAAAGACTTTGCCGCATTATCTGCGGATCAGTTTATCAACGATGTTTTAATAAGTGGATTAAAAGCCAGCCATATCGTCGTTGGCCATGATTTCTGCTTTGGCAAAATGCGTTCAGGCAAAATTGATATGCTCAAAGCATGCAAAGCATTTGAAACATCTGTGATTGATGTCTTGAGCCATGATAACGGCACAATTTATTCTTCTTCTGAAATACGGCATGCATTACGCCGCGGCGATATCGGTGAAGCCAATGCACTGCTTGGTTGGAACTGGTTTATTGAATCTGAAGTCATTCATGGAGATAAACGAGGTCGTGAGCTTGGTTATCCCACTGCCAATATGAAACTCGGTGATTATCTATGCCCTGCCTTAGGTATCTACGCAACACTCGTGCAAATTGAAGGTGAAAAACAATGGCTGGCCTCTGCCAGCAATATTGGTATTCGTCCAATGTTCCGTGCGCAGGAGCCTTTAGTAGAAACCTTTATCTTTGACTATGAAGGTGATCTCTACGGCAAAATGCTTAAAGTCAGACCCGTTAAATTCTTACGGGGTGAAGCTAAATTTGACAGCCTTGAAGCACTGAAAAGTCAAATGGCCAAGGACTGTCATCTCGCCAAAGAACTGCTTCATGGACTTTGAATATAACCCGCCATTCGAGCCCTATCTTGATATTTTATACCATGATGAGACGATCCTCATTGTTGATAAACCAGCTGAGCTATTATCTGTCCCAGGCAAAACAGAAAACCTTTATGACTGCGTTGAATCCCGTGCCCAGCAAAGTTTTCCAAAAGCCCGTATTGTTCATCGCCTCGATATGGCGACCTCTGGCGTGATGGTACTTGCCTTAACACGAAAAGCTCACCGCCAGCTCAGCACACAATTTGCCGAACGCCACACAGATAAAAGCTATATCGCCAAAGTATCTGGCTTGATTACGGATGATGAAGGAGAAATTAATCTGCCACTTATGGTTGATTGGCCCAATCGCCCCTTACAAAAAGTAGACCATGGAGAGGGAAAACCTGCTTTGACCAAATGGCGTGTCATCAAACGTAATGCAGATACTACATTGCTTTATTTATTCCCAGAGACAGGTAGAACGCATCAATTACGGGTACATATGCAGGCCATTGGACATCCGATTTTAGGGGATCGTTTCTATGCCCCAGAAGATATACAAACTATGTCTGATAGATTGCTGTTACATGCGGAAACATTAGAGCTTACGCATCCTAAAACAGATGAGCGTATGAAATTTAGTAGTGTATGTCCGTTTGAATAAAGCTATGCGAGCTTGGTTCATAGACATGGTGACTTACACTGATCTGCCCTTTACCAACATTGAATAATTGATAATGCGCCATATGGCCTTTTTTGGGATCGTAAAGTGACGCCGAACCTGCCCCATAAACAGGTACTTTCTTGCCATTCTTTCCCTCAATTTCTTCAAAAAGTGGCTTATGAATATGACCATGCAAAACAAGCTCTGCGCCATTTTCTTTAATCACTTTTTTTAAGGCATCTGTATCCCATAGAGATTTACGCCATATTTTGCGGTGATGTTGTACAGGATGATGAATGAGGATAACACGTGTTAAACCTTCAGATTCTGTCTCTTTCAAAATTTGCGCTAATTTCGCCAATTGTTCATCACCAATTTTGCCTGCTGCAATAAAGGGGGGCATTGGCACTGCCGACGATACACCAATAAAGGCCACACCATCTTTTTTATGCACAAACGGAAAATCTGTGTCCTGCCACAAATTAAGAGTATTAGCGACATAGGCATCGTGGTTACCTGGGATGACAGATAATTGATCGCTTGCACCTAAATCTTCTAGCCATGCTTGCGCTTGACGAAACTCATTGGGTAGCGAGATATTAACGATATCTCCTGTAATACAAATATGATCGGGCTGCTGTTTTTGTAAATCTTCTTTGAGAGCGTCCAACACTTCTAAACGATGATGACCTTTACGATTTAAGTGCCAAGACAAATAGCCTGTTAAGCGTTTACCCATCAATTGCAAAAACGAGACCTTAGGCATATTGCCTAAATGCAAATCGGAGATATGGGCAAAGGTAAAACTCATTCCCCAAAGATTACTTTATTTATAGGTGTTTGCAAGTTTAACGTAGTGTTTAGCCGACCATGTGAAATGTTTAATATCATCATCGGTCAGTTTTCGCATGAATTTAGCAGGCCGTCCGCCCCATAATTCGCCACTTGGCACAGTCTTATTCGGGGTGAGAAGTGATCCTGCTGCAAGCATTGCATGTTCTTCAACGAGTGCCTTATCCATAACGATAGAACCCATACCGATGAAAGAGCGATCCATAATTGTGCACGCATGAATAATACAGCCATGGCCGATTGTCACATCACTGCCGATATAAGTACCGGAAAACTCATGGGACACATGCACGACGGAATTATCTTGAATATTGGTACGCTCACCAATCACGATCTCGTGCACATCACCACGGATAACAGTACCAAACCAAATATTACTTTCAGCACCAATAGTAACATCTCCCATTACTTTAGCGCTATCAGCAATAAAGGCTGTTTTATCAATAGTCGGCGATTTTTGTTTATGTGGATACTCTGTCATATTTATTTAGATATATCGTTATAAGGCAGGGTCAATGAAATAATGAATAGCCAGCACAAGCGCCACAGAAACCGTTAAACCAAAGATCATTTTTAGAAAATCCTTACCGACAATAGGGAACACATATTTAAAGGTATATGTATTACGATTAACAGTGGCAATGGCCAGTTCTCGACCACTCAAAAGCCCAACGAACACCCATGTTGTTGACATGGGAATATTATTTAGCTCTTTAAAATACAACAATAAAAACGCATAGATTAAATCAATCACCGTTGCCGAACGAATAAACCGTGAACCTGTCTTTTCAGTCACAATTTTTTGAATTTTGCCACCCTGTGCCCAGAAAATATAGCCTAACCAGCCTGTCAAAATAACGATAGAGGTTACAAGTAATTCAACAGGTAATACACGCGGCATATAAACCGCAATATTTGCCATGTCATGACTAAGCCATGAGAACCACAAAAATCCTGTTGAAAACCACTGCAAGATACGCCAATACGGACGATGCTGACTTTTCACCATATTAAATTTCTCATTGATAAAATGCGCCAGAACCATCCAGACGACATAGGCCGAGATTGCTGCCACACCATAACCAACAATACTTTTCATCAGCATTTTTTCTAAAACAACCGTGGAGGCAAAAACCGACAAAACAAGAAATGTCGTTGAAACAGGAATCCCAAAGCGTGTCAGTAACACAAGCACCGCAGGGGCTGCCGCATGATACCACTGAATTGTGATGGGCGGTATTTTATCTAATCTACCATAAGAAATATCACCATCATTGACATACCAGCCATAGGTAATCGTTGCAGCCAATACAAGACTCGCCGCCAGCCAGAGCCAATACCATTTAAAAACACGAATATTTGAGGCAATGAAAGTACCGAGGGTTTGAACGGAATCATTAGCGACAACAGCATAAGCAGCGAGCATAAAGCCTATCGCAGCATAAATGGTTGGTAAGTCCATAAAGTATCCTTTTCTCAAAGCCCACTTTAACGCTTAGAGCTTATACATCAAGGATAAATATTTCTCGGCCTTATCACACATGAATGTCAGGATCGTCTTTAATTCTGGGTGCTTCTTCTTAATCGCCAACGCCGCCCAATAATTCGCCCCCGATGAAGGGCCTACAAACAAGCCCTTCTCTGCCGCTAATCTTTGAGACATTTCAATCGCTGCTTCGCCCGGTACATTGATAATAGCGTCCACCTCATCAGCGTGACGCTCATAAATCGTTGGTACAAACCCATCAGCAATACCTTCGATTTTATGATCGGCGACCATACAGCATTCAATAATACGGCTCTCTGTTGGCTCCATCGCAAAGGCTTTTAGATCAGGGTTATGATATTGGCGTAAACCTTGTGCGACACCGATCAGCGTACCACCCGTCCCGACCCCTTGGACAATCGCATCAATCTTTACGCCTGCGGGCAATTGCTCGATAATCTCTTTGGCCAGCCATTCACGGTTTTCTTCGACATTCCACTCATTATCAAACTGAGCAGGATTATAAAACCCTTCCTGCTTACCAAGCTCACGAGACATCTCCAAAGCTTCATTCACTTGAAAATGCCCGACAAAGCGTATTTCTGCGCCAAAACCTTTTGATATTTGCGTACGCTCGGATGAATAACCCTGCGGCAACAGCACCAGCATTTTATAGCCCTTAACAGCAGCAATCATGCTCATCGCATTGCCTGTGTTACCCGAGGTGGCCTCAACAATTGTATCGCCTTTTTTGAGCAAGCCTTCTGCTTCAGCCTTTTCAATCATATATTTAGCCATGCGTGCTTTGATCGAGCCAGACGGATTAAGATATTCGCATTTGGCCAATATCCCACCGCCCATGTCAAGCAAAGGTGTGTTACCAATCATATCAAGAATAGATGTTTTAATACTCATATATATAGGATGCTATGACCGCTTAACCGACGCAAGAAAACTCGACGGCACAGCGCAACAATTAAAGAGAATCGCAGCTACTACCTAGGCACAGATATTCCACCTTGCCGTTGGTGTTCAGCTCTGAGCCTAAAATCACTGGTCCACTGCCCATATAGGTAAGGGCAGCAAAGCCTGCCACGGACAACGCTAAAAATAAGCCAAAAGAGATATCTTGCAGTCTTTTTGTCATGCCCCAATCATACCGCCAAACTCTTAACACGGCGTTAAAAACATACGTCTATATGCCATTCTCGCCGCACATACTGTCATCCCGCACTTGATGCGGGATCCAGAAAAACAAAAGAACTGGGTACCCTTATAATTTTCTTTCAGCAAATTCAGAGAATGACGAAGTGAGTAAAAGTATTTCCTTTATAATGAGCCTCTGGATTTAATATTTACAGATATAAAAAAGTAAACTACTTGTTTATGTATGAATAATGAGAGCAGCATAAATAAAAACCATCAAAAAGAGCCATCTGATTACTATTTTAAAAACAAGAGGAACCTTGCTATATTTAGTGGGCTCTTAATTGCCGCTGAAATTTTACCTTTAACAGATAATGAACAAAATTCTCTTTTTCCCTTTAAATTAGGGAGCCTTGATGACTTACCCATAATTTTATTAGTTATAGTTCTATACAATGCTTTTCAACTACTTGTTGCGTGGAGTGCACAATATGAAAGCGTGAGATTACATTTACTAAACAGAATTGATGCATTTATTATCACTTCTTTAGCAGGTGCTTCCATTTTAATTTTTATTTACCATAGCCAGCCTCATGAGATGTGGCTAAAATCACTTTTGTATCTTGCTATCTTTATTTATTTTCTCTTACAGGGTGGTTTGTTCTTAATCAGGCCTTATTTCATAAATGATGTTCTAAGCGGTATACAATTAGAAAAAGATAAAGAACTTTTTGATATTATAACATCTAAAGAATGGACTTTAGTATATAGCCCATTACAAGATCAAAAAAAGGACATTATCTTCGATAAAAGTGGAAACATATCAAAAGGTAAAAACAGCAATGAAAATACATGGCAAATAAGAAATAATCTACTCGAACTATTAAACGAAGAAAAAAAAGTATTTAGCCGTTTTAGATACAATTCTAATAAAAAACTTTTCGAGCACACAAATGATTCCGATACATTATCTATAGAAAATCAAACTATTAAACCTAAAAACTAAATCTAAAAAAACGCCTGAATACCCGTCTGGGCTCTACCCAGGATAAGGGCGTGGACATCATGGGCGCCTTCATAGGTGTTCACCGTTTCAAGGTTAATCATATGGCGCATCACTTGGTATTCTTCCGAGATGCCATTACCGCCATGCATATCACGGCTTTGACGCGCAATATCAAGTGCTTTACCGCAATTATTACGTTTCATTAGCGAGATTTGCTCGGGCGCAAATTTGCCTTCATCCATCAACCGCCCAACACGTAATGAGCCTTGCAGGCCAAGCGTGATTTCAGTCTGCATATCAGCAAGCTTCTTTTGGACAAGCTGTGTGGCGGCGAGCGGTTTGCCGAATTGTTTGCGATCAAGCGTATATTGACGGGCTGCGTGCCAACAGAACTCTGCCGCCCCCATTACGCCCCAAGAAATACCGTATCTCGCCCGATTTAAACATTCAAACGGGCCTTTGAGGCCTTGGACATCAGGGAACATCGCCGCATCATCTACTTCGACCTCGTCCATGACAATCTCGCCCGTGATCGAGGCACGTAAAGATAATTTACCGCCAATTTTTGGAGCAGATAAGCCTTTCATGCCTTTTTCTAAAACAAAGCCACGGATCTGATTGCCATGTGCTTCGGATTTTGCCCACACGACAAACACATCAGCCACAGGTGAATTGGAAATCCATGTTTTAGACCCTGAAATTTTATAGCCCGTCTTGGTTTTTACCGCACGGGTCTTCATGCCATTCGGGTCAGAGCCGGCATCAGGTTCGGTCAAGCCAAAACAACCAATGAACTCACCTGTTGCCAGTTTTGGCAGGTATTTTTTCTTGTGGTCTTCAGTGCCGAAAGCGTAAATCGGGTACATAACGAGGGAGGATTGCACGGAACAAGCCGAACGATACCCAGAATCCACTCGTTCAATTTCTCTGGCAATCAGGCCGTAAGACACGTAATTTGCACCAACGCCGCCATATTCTTCTGGGATCGTTGCACCCAATAAACCAAGTGCGCCCATTTCTCGCATGATTTGCGGATCAAATGTTTCGTCTCTATACGCATCAATCACACGGGCTTGTAAACGCTCTTGGGCATAAGAGCGTGCCGTGTCACGGATCATACGCTCTTCATCAGATAGTTGGTCTTCAAGTAGAAAGGGATCATCCCATTGAAAATTATAGTTACTCATACATCTTGCCCACTTTGCATTCCCCGTGCAAACGGGGATCTATTAGACCCCTGCCTTCGCAGGGGATACAGTTATTGTCTATTATACCTTAAAAATATTAAGATTACATGAGCAAAAGATATCTAGGAAAAATGCTTGGCGATTTCCGCTGCCGCTGCTTTAGGCTTTTGTTTGGTCGTATCAACCAACAAATCATACTGCCCCTCATGGTGAACAATATCATATTGACTGCGTGCCAGACCATTTGCTCGGTCTTTGCGCTTTATTTCTCTGGCTTCAATCACAGCTAAATCAGCAGTAACAGCGACCGTAAATACCTCATGGACATTATGCGGATTTATACGCTGTTTAAAGTCTGGCAAAGCCATTTTATCCGAAGAGGCGCAAACAAGATCAACGATAACATTATGACCTGTGTCTAATAATCCAGAAACAGCAATCGCCATAGCAATCTTCATGTAAGGAAAATTCGTTGAGTTAGCCTCAACATCTTTAGGTAACATTGCCCAAAAATCATCCATTTTAAAATGCAACCATGGCTCTTGAGAAAGCGTTTCCTGCAATGCCTGTGCAAGCGTTGTTTTTCCACTGCTGGACGTGCCGTTTAATATAATTGCTTTTGACATATTTTTAATCTACGTCAAATTTAACGCCTTGCGCAAGTGGTAATTCTTTTGAATAGTTGACGGTACTGGTTTGGCGGCGCATATAGGACTTCCAAGCATCAGAGCCAGATTCACGCCCACCGCCCGTTTCTTTTTCACCACCAAAAGCCCCGCCAATCTCGGCACCTGATGTGCCTATATTAACGTTGGCAATACCACAATCAGAACCCACCGCCGATAAAAACATCTCGGCTTCACGCACATCATTGGTAAAGATCGCCGAAGATAGACCTTGATCGACATCATTATTCAACGCAATCGCTGCTTCTAAACGGTGATAGCTTTGCACATATAAGATCGGTGCAAATGTTTCTGTTTTAACAATATCCGTGACTTTCTTAATCTCAACCAAAGCAGGCTGCACATAATAAGCATCAGGGTTTTCATCCTTGAGCACACGCTCACCGCCATGAATCGTGCCGCCTTGTGTTTTGGATTCTTTTAACGCTATTTCAAAACGCTCATAAGCATCACGATCAATCAATGGCCCAACAAGCGTATCGGGCTCTAGCGGATTACCAATTTTGATTGAGCCGTATACGGTTTTTAATTTATCAACGAGTTCTGTATAGACTGAATCATGCACGATCAATCGGCGCAGGGATGTACAGCGTTGTCCCGCTGTCCCGACTGCCGAGAAGGTAATTGCTCTGACGGCCATATCAATATCCGCCGAAGGGGCAACGATCATTGCATTATTGCCACCAAGTTCTAGGATGCTTCGGCCAAAGCGTTTGGCTACCTTTTCACCGACAATGCGTCCCATACGGGTCGAGCCTGTAGCAGAAACGATGGCGACGGCACGCGATGTTACCAGCGCATCGCCAATATCTGGGCCACCAATAACAATTTGGCTAAGGCCCTCTGGTGCTTCGCCGAAACGAGCCAAGGCTTTTTCAAAAATCTTTTGTGTGGCTAAAGCGGTGAGCGATGTTTTCTCTGATGGTTTCCAGATCACTGGATTACCACAAACAAGAGCTAAGGCTGCATTCCACGCCCATACCGCCACAGGAAAATTGAAGGCGGTAATTACCCCACATACACCCATAGGGTGCCATGTCTCACGCATGTGATGCCCTGCCCGCTCAGAGGCAATCGTTAAACCGTGAAGCTGGCGTGACAGACCAACAGCAAAGTCACATATATCGATCATCTCTTGCACTTCACCTAGGCCTTCTGAAAAGATTTTACCATTCTCAATGGTCACCAATCGACCCAAATCTTCTTTAGCCGCACGTAATTCTTCACCGAGCAACCGCACAAGCTCTCCACGGCGTGGGGCTGGCACTGCCCGCCAAATTTTAAATGCTTCATTGGCACGGGCGATGGCTTGTTCTACATCCCGTGGTTTATGCATCTCAATTGAGGCTAATTTAGAACCACAAATTGGGCCTGTAACAACAAGCTTACCACTATTTAATTCTTCTTCTGATAAGCCAAGATTAATCAGCGTTTCTTGAAATGTATTCATCCTTAAATCCTCTTAAACTGCTTTAGCTGTTACTTTACCCGGCGCATAAACTTTGCCGAAACGGTTGGCGAGAAAGTCTGATAATTTAATATCTTCCTGCTTAATAAAACCTTTTTGTGGCAACTTGCCATTACGCACAAGATCAATCACTGCGCAAGCCGCCCCCGCTGTCGTAATCTGAATACCGCTGCACTCCATGCCTTCAATCATCCCTGCATAAATTTTGGTCGCAATGGTTTCTTGAACAAATTGACCGTTTTTATAACCAGAAGCACCGACATAAACGAGCACAACATCTTGCTTGGTTGCCGGAATGGCATCATCAAGAATTTTAACGAGCATATCCTGCTTATCTTTCATTTTAAGATCGTTAATCAAAAATTTCATCACATCCAAATGCCCAGGATAACGGATCGATTTATAATTAAGGTTTTTCACTTTGCCTTTCAGGCTTTCCCCTAATGTGCCGATCCCGCCAGAAGTATTAAAGCATTCATAATTCATACCGTCCAAGGTGAAATGCTCATAACCTTCTAGGGGCTCAAGCTGTATCAGTTTCCCGTCAACGAGCGCATTACATGGCTCGCAATATTCATTAATAAGCCCAGCCGTTGACCATGTCAGATTATATTTGATGGCGTTGTTTGGATATTTCGCCAACGCCCCAACCCGCATTTTCAACTCATCCACCGTGTCGAATTTCTTAGCCAGATCATTGGCAGCAATAGATATAAAACCCGGCGCCAAACCTGATTGCGGGATAAAAGCAGATTCCGCACCCTTAGCCAGTTTTTTCACTTCTTCTGAGGCACGAATATCTTCTGTCAGATCAACATAATGCGCTTTAATTTTACGTGCAGCACCTGCCACCACAGTCGTTAGTGAGAAGGGCAAAGCCGACATAATAAAGTTTGTACCTGCTGCCGCTTTTTCTAATGCTTTTTGATCGGAGAGATTCACTTTAACTGTTTCAACATTTTTCATGTCTTTAAATTTGGCGAATTGCGCTTCATTTACATCACCCACTGTGACCAGATAATCACCCGAGGTTGAAAGTAAATGCGCAATCATATGACCGATTTTACCACCACCACAAATAAAGACTTTTGATTGTTTCATCGGCTTATTCTCCTTTAAAAATATTCATATAAGTCATGGCATCAGCGACTAAATCAGGGCGGACATTTAATGTATCAATATAGTCCATCATTTGCTTAATATTAGCACTAATACGCACCCTTGTTAAGTTAAGGGCAATGGCTGATTTATCTGCCGTGTCGTCGCTTTCTGTCATTTCAACAAAGGCTGCGATAATGCCGCCTGCATTAGATAAAATATCAGGTGCGACCAAAATATTTTTATCAAAAAAGATTTGATGCGCTTCATCCGTTGTTGGGTTGTTTGCGCCTTCAACGACATATCGGGCTTTTACTCTATCGGCATTATCCACTGTCAAAGAGTCTTCTAAAGCGCAAGGAAAAATAATATCGACATCAGCATATAAAGCACCTGATGGGTCATCAGAAACTTTTTGGGCTTCTTTGGCAATCATTTCTGGTGTCGGGTTATTAATCAGCGCAATAGAGGGCTGTTTATCAAAAACCCATGTCCCGCCAAAACGAGGATCGGACAAAGATTTGATCTGAAAGCCAAATTGAGAAAAATATTTTAATACAGCACCACCCATGGCACCAACACCTTGGACAGCAAATGTAAGGTTTTCTTGTTCTTTGCGACTACGGATTAAGTGAAGACCTGCAACAGCAACGCCGTAACCAGCAATGCCGATTTTCTCATAATCTGTACCGCCCATTTCCAATGGCTTTCCCGTAAAAGAACGACCAGAGCCTAAAACATCAACAGCCCACAAAGCATTCATTGGTGGTTTACAACCTATATCATAACCAAAACCACCAAAAACGCCGCCATGCTCATACAAAATTCCAGACTCTTTAACAAGCTCGACAAAACGCTTGAACTTAGCCTCATAATTAGGGTCATCAGGTGACATATTTATCCCTGATTTTGCGCCACCCATAGGTAAACCTACCGCTGCATTTTTCTCAGCCATCGCTTTGGCCAGTCTTTTTATATCGTGTAATGATAGATCTTGCTTGATGCGTGTGCCACCTTTACCGCATCCCTTTTGATTAGCGAATAATGGCCCGTTTTTACAGATGTCTGTATTCCACACAACAACATAGCCCTCGACATTCATCGCAGGGTCAGTAAATGTTTTTTCTAATACAGGTGGCATAGCGTCAAAGCGCTGCTTTAAGCTTTTGAGATGCGCATGAAAATCTTCAGCCGAGGAAAATTGCATATCAATAAGTATACAATAGATAGCACTTAAAAGAGGTAAAATTTTATGCTGCTACTGCGAAGAGATCTAATAAATCATGCCTTTTAGAAAACGAGTCATATTTAATTTATAAAAACGCATTAAACGCAAAAAGCGATCTAATGGAATGCGTGTGATACCGGCTTCGTATTTTTGGTATTGCTGGTAGCTGATTTCAAGATAAGTGGCGATATCTTTCAGGCGAATGCGTCGCTCTTTACGCATATCTAGAAGACGCGCCCCAAGCTCTTTATAAAAAATATCATTCATATATGGATCAGTTTTTGCCATGAAAATATCATGGCAGCACAACAAGTAAATTACAAGTAAAATTGTTTAATATTGTTCGCTGGCAACAATTTTATGCACCGCTTGCACCTTGTTAGCCTCTAATCGCACGAGTTTATATGGTGTAAGCTGCTTGAATACATATGTATTCTCATCCTTCTCATCAAAGCACAAACAAGCAATACCAATAGGTTCGCCAGGCGCACCTTTAATATGCGCTAGCACATAGTCACCCTCTGCATATGGCATTGTTGGATGAACAAACACGAGATCCCCTGTATTATAACGAGGCGCCATTGTATTATCATAAACGTAAACACCATAGGCACGATCAACACCGTCTAGGCGACGTGGTCGTGGTAAGTTATCCGCCAATGAACCCGTTACCTTGCAATAGCCATTAGGCCCACCAGGCACAAGCTCCACGATCTTAATCAAAGCATCGGCAGATTGGCGAGGTGCTGATTCTTGCACATTATTATTTGAAACACGTGCAGCGTTCTGTGCGAATTTTGGATTTTCTTCGCCCAATACAAGCCACTCATATGAAACACCTAGCATGGTTGCCATTTCATAAAGATATTTTGGTTTCTTTGCCTTGCCTGTTTCTACTTGTTGGATAGCCTGTTGAGAGACACCGAGTTTATCCGCTACTTGCCCTTGAGAAAGGCCAAGTTTCTCACGCATATACTTAATTCTAGATCCTAAATTTTTCATAGAGGCCGTTATACCCGAAGATGGATCGTTCGACAATTTATTTTGTTAAAAATTTTTAAAACTTTAAATTTTTATTCAACGCTAAAAATTCTGGATTATAAAAACGCTCAGTAATTTTGCCGTAAGCAAGCACTTCACCATTATCCGCACGCACAACTGACCCACCTGCTGCGTTCAAAATTGCATGCGCTGCAGCGGTATCCCATTCACATGTACGACCATAACGGGGATATAAATCCGCAAGTCCTTCGGCAATTAAACAGAATTTTAATGAGCTACCACTATTTATCACGGTCTCCACCTTATGGCCTTCAAGCAAGGTATCAACTTTTGTCGTGCTGCCATGACTCCGACTAGTGGCAATTGTAAGACCTTTTTCTGGCGTTTTACGGGCCTTAATAGATTCAATCGCAGATTTTGCGCCATCACGTTTATATGCTTTATCTGCATAGCCGTAATAGAGCTTATCTTGTGCCGGCGCATAGACAACGCCCAATACAGGTGCCTTGTCAATGATAAGTGCTATATTGACTGTATACTCACCCGTACCTTTAATGAATTCTTTCGTACCGTCCAACGCATCGACCAACCAATAAGTAGCCGCCCCTTTAAAGATTGGCGCATTACCATCCGCTACTAATTCTTCACCGACAATAGGAAAACCCAAATCAAGCGATTCAAGCATAGCAATAATTTCATTTTCGGCTAATTGATCTGCCGCTGTGACAGGTGAGCCATCATCTTTGCGTAAGACTTTTATGCCTTTTTTAACTTGCTCTTCAATCACTTCCCCAGCCCGTAAAGCAGCAGGAATAATTTTTTGTGTTAATTGAGCAAGTTCATCTTTTGTCATGAATTGGATATCTTCTTTGTTTTGATATCCGCTATCTTAACATGACTTTCGATATAATCAGCAACTTGTTGAATACAGGTTTGCAAATCATGTTTTTGCGTGTCCACCACGAGATCAGGATTATCTGGCTCTTCATATGGCGAGGAAATCCCTGTGAATTCTTTAATATCCCCAGCTCTCGCTTTTTTATAAAGGTTTTTGGGGTCCCGATTTTCACATGTTGCTAAATCTGCCTTAATGAAAATTTCATGGAAATGATCGGGGGTTAAAGCACGGGCACTTTCTCTATCTTCCCGATAGGGCGAGATAAAAGCTGTAATTGTGATAAGACCTGCATCTGCCTGCAAGCCAGAGACAGCAGCGACACGACGGATATTTTCCTTTCGATCTTCAGGCGAAAAGCCTAAATCTTTGTTTAAACCGTGGCGAACATTATCACCATCAAGCACATAGGTATTATAGCCTTTATCAAATAAATACCGCTCAACATTCATAGCGACCGTTGATTTACCTGCACCAGACAAACCAGTAAACCAAAACACTGCGCCCTTATGGCCGTTACGTTGAGCACGTTCCTCGTGCGGGATTAAGTGCTCAACCGTGTAAATATTCTTTGGACGTTGAACATAAGCCATACGCTGGTCGGCATAACCTTCCATGCTGACAATACCTCCACCAGCAACATCAAAACCGTCATAAATCACACAACGCCCCGTTGACGGGTTATCGCTGAATGGGTCAAGGGCTAGCATATCACGTGTTCTAAAAACGATTTCAGCGACACCATTTCTAACAACATCACCCATTTCGGAAGATTTTAAATCATCTGTATCAATGGTTTTTTCAATAGCCTGAACTGTGGCCAGTGCTTCTTGAGTAGCCAAACGAATTTTATAAACGTTACCGACTTTAAGCGGCTTATCAGACAGCCAGAATAAATGCATACGGAATACATTTGATAACATCGGAGCGTCTTCCGCATGTGATCCAATATGACCCCGCTCAACAAAAATTGGTTGATCCAGCGTAATAGCAATTGATTGTCCTGCCTCTACCTCTGTCTGCTCAGCTTTAGCTGGCCATGATTCAATCGTCGTTACGGTCGCTGTTTCATTCACTGGCGAGAATGTCAGCTTATCACCGATTTTGATTCTACCACTGTCTAAATGGCCAACAATAATGCGACGTTCATCAAAGCGATACACATCCTGCACAGGAAAACGTGCTGGCTTTTCTATCAATGCTGCCGAAGCCGTTAATGTGTCAAGTTTTTGAACAATAGTATGGCCTTTATACCAAGGCATAGATTTTTCAGCGCTGTTTGCAATATTATCGCCCTGTCTGGCAGAGATCGGAATAATCGCTGTCGGGAAAATATTCAATGAGGCTAAATATTCAGAAACATCTTTTGACAGCTCATTAAAACGTGCCTCATCATTTTTCACCAAATCCATCTTATTGATCGCCACAATCACTTGTTTTAGACCCAATAAATGAAGAAGATACGCGTGGCGTTTGGTCTGTTCTTTAATCCCCTCTTTCGCATCAAGCACTAGAATAGCCGCCTCAGCTTGTGCCGCACCAGAGATCATATTCTTTAAAAACTCACGATGCCCTGGGGCATCAATAATCACATAAGAACGCTTCGGTGTCTTGAACCAAATTTGTGTTGTATCAATAGTGATCGCTTGATCGCGCTCCGCTTGAAAACTATCCAGCACAAATGACCATTCCATATCCATGCCACGTTTGGATGAGATTGCTTCAATCTCTTTTTGCTTATTAGCTGGCAAACTTTGAGTGTCATAAAGCAACCGCCCAATAAGTGACGATTTTCCGTGATCGACATGACCAACAATAACGATAGGCAACTGTTGCGTATTTTGTGCTGTCATTACATATATCCACTTGCTCTGAGACGCTCAAAAGCATCTTCTGTTTCATTATCCATTGCACGGCCAGCACGCTCTGGATCACGTGTCTCTTCTAATTCAGCAATAATAGCCTCTAATGTGTCAGCGTTACTATCGACCGGAAACGTAATATTTTTCTCGCCTAATGAACGATAGCGCTTACCGTCTCTGGCTAGATAAAGCGGCACATACGGAATGTTTTCCAATTGTGTGTAACGCCAAATATCAAGCTCAGTCCAATGAAGTAATGGGTGAATGCGAATATGCGTACCTTCTGGGAAATCTGTCTTATATTGCCCCCAAAATTCTGCTGGCTGATCTTTGAAGTTCCACTCACCATTATTATCACGTGGCGAAAACACACGCTCTTTAGCACGCATGGACTGCTCATCACGACGAATACCTAAAAATACACCTTCATATTTACCATCCTGAATAAGGTTTTTTAAACCTTGTGTTTTACGGGCTGCCGCACGGCTCGCTGGCGGTAAAGTTGGATCCATTTCCGACTCTGGTGGGCAATGTTCAATCGTTAAGTCAAAATCCCACTCTTTCGCAATCCAGTCACGGAATGCATACACTTCATCCATTTCCATATCTGTATCTAAATGAACAAGCGGAAATGGTACACGGCCTAAAAAGGCTTTTTTTACAAGATAAAGTAGTGTCGTTGAATCCTTGCCGATCGACCACAACATCACAAGCGGATCAATATTCGCATAGGCCTCACGAAGTATATAAATACTCTCTGCTTCTAAACGGCGTAAATGCTCTTCGATACTCTTATTCATATTATCCTATACTTGCAGTTTGTGTAATCTCCTGTACGATAGCCATGTAACACTGTAAATCAAGAGGATATTCTATGGCTAAAAGCAATTCATCAACAGGTGCCACAACATCTTTACCGCTTTTTTATAAAGAACCTACCGCATTGGACGCCAAAAAACACGGTAAAACAGCGCTTAAAACCGATCCTGACTACAGCTTTACACAAGAAGTAAACGCCGTGCCGATCAATCTCGTCGAGATGCCCCAAATTTGCCATTTCTATCCTATTGCCTTTAGTGGCGATGGCAGCGCTACACCTGTTGCTCTTTTAGGCTTACGTAATAACGAAAACCTTTTTGTCGATAAAAAAGGCAATTGGTTGATGAATACTTATATCCCTTCCTATATCCGCCGCTATCCTTTTATTTTTGCGGAAAATCCTGATAATAAGCAACTAACATTATGTGTCGATATGAAAGCAGCTTCTATCTCTGAAAAAGGTAAAGACACCTTCTTTGACAAAGATGGCAAACCAACACAACTGGCCCAGAATGCCTTAGAATTTTGTAAATCATATCAAAGTGCTGCCCAGCAAACACAACCATTCTCTGAAGCTTTAGCTAAATCAGGCTTATTGGTTGATCGACAAGCTGAGCTGACTGTTAAAGGTGGCCGTAAAATAACTTTTTCTGGTTTTAAAGTCATAGATGAGCAAAAGCTCGCTGAAATGTCTGATAAAGATTTCCTTGAATGGCGCAAAAAAGGTTGGTTACCGTTTCTATATGCGCATCTATTCTCAGGGGCTAATTGGCAGCGTCTGACAAGCCTCATGAACGAACGCCTTGAAGACAAAGCCGCTTAGTCACCTAAACTCATTCACAGACAATATGTATTATGTCGCATTTTTTGTTTGCGTCAAAACTGACGCTGTGCTTATTTGGTGGTAAATAATTTATACAAAATGAGGCACAATCAAATGGCAAAAGTGAGCGCACAACGAGCAGCTGAATTAACTGGTAAATCTAAATCAACAATTCAACGTGCGATGAAACAAGGTAAACTTTCATGCGATAATGACGGCAATCGTCGTCTTGTGGATGTCTCTGAATTAGAACGTGTATACGGCCTCGTCCAAACAGAGGACAAGGCTTCAGCAAAGAAAACTGATGTTGTGTTAAAAGAAGCAGAATATATGCTCGAAATTGAAAAGCTGAAAATGCAGATCAAAATGCTTGAAACACAGCTTGATGACACGAAAGATCAAATACTCGACCTTAAAGCACAACGTGACCAGTGGCAAAAACAAGCGTCTCAAGTACTACTGACGAGCCAGCAGACACAAGAACAATCAAAAACACTACAACAAGAATTAGACATGCGTCGTCGCCGTGATGCGATGATGCGCAAGCAAGCCGAAGAAAAACGCAAAGCGTTCGAAGCAAAAAAAGCCGCTATGCAGCGCCGTGTTCAGACCATTGAACCACAGAATGAAAATGTCAAATCAGAAGATACAACAAGTGGCCAAATGAATTCATTTTGGGGAAAACTAAGAGGTCGTGGATAAGAACATGCCTCATTCCGACCTTCACAAACTCAAAAGCAAAAAGAATTTAACGGTGCTTTTTCTGATTTTTGCATTTATTGCTTTAATCTGGGCCTTAACAATGGTAAAAATAGCGCAAGTTTAACCCATTAAATATTGAGGTTTCCCATGCGCCGTATTTTATTAGCCACTGTTTTCATTTCCGCCTTCACATTGCCTGCACAGGCAGAATCATTTCTAGACCAGGTCAATGTTTTTGGTAACAAAACACCAGCAACAAGATCAAACGATCCATTTGCATCAAGCTATACACCGAAAGCACCCACAAAACCTGTTGTGGCAGCTCCTAGCCCAGTAACACCTTATGCCTCAACAACTACATCACCAAACGCTGTCACACCGCCAGCTGGCATGGATCCAGCAACAGGCACAGCCGCTAACCCTTTCGGTACGCCTATACCTGCAACAGAAACAATAACCTCTATTGACCCAATTACTGAGCCTGCACCAATTGCAGTTACGCAACCACAGATTATTGAAAGACAACAAGCACCAATTGTACAAAATCAGCAACCGCAACCTTTTGCTTCTGTGCCAGAATTTGATGCTTATCTACCAGAAAATGCAACTCCTGCTTTTATAGGCGCTGAACCACAAGCATATCAACCGCCTGCAGCACCAGTACAGCAGCCGTTTGTCGATCAAACATCAATTGCTGTGCAGCAAACACCGACATCTGTGATTTCAAATACAGATACGGGCGTACGCCAAGCGGCACGCTTTTTAAGACAATCAGGCACAACAAACTCTGGATATAGTCAATAATATTGCTATCTATATTTTATGAAACAAAATGACCTAAAGGCAAAAAATGCCAGAATAGCACTTACCGTTTTAGGTACAGTTATTCTAATGATCGGACTGTCTTTTGCTGCCGTTCCTTTATACAGCATGTTTTGCAAAGTAACTGGATTTGGCGGCACACCACAAACGTCCACAGTACTGCCCGACCAAATTCTTGACCGTGTAATGAAAGTCAATTTTGTTACAAGTACCGCCAAAGATATGCCGTGGCAATTTAACGCTGAACAACGCTCTGTAAAAGTACGTATAGGGCAAGACATGCTTGTCAATTTTAAAGCCTATAATCCTAGCGATAAAGATATGGTAGGGACTGCTATTTATAATGTGACCCCTAATAAAGTTGGCAAATACTTTCACAAAACAGAGTGTTTTTGTTTTGGACGGCAAATACTGAACCCTCAACAACGGGCAAACCTACCTGTCATTTTCTATATAGATCCTGCAATAAATAACGATCCCGATATGCATGATTTAACAACAATTACGCTATCCTATACTTTTTTCAAATCAGACAGTCAGGATCTTGAAAAAGCGATTGATGACCTATAACATGATGGCAGCACTATTTTTAATTAACCTATAATATAAAGAAAATCATATGAGCGAGCATACACAAGAATTTGGTACAACAGGTAAACCTCATCCGTTTCATTTGGTCAATCCAAGTATATGGCCACTTGTTTCGGCCTTCGCAGGTGGCCTGTTTGCTACAGGTGTTATTATGTATGCCCATGAAGTCAAATTCGGCGAATTTGAAGTTGGTATGAAAGGTGTCTATGCAGGCCTAGCCGCTGTTATTCTTTGTATGTTTTTCTGGTGGAAAGACGTTGTAAAAGAAGCCGTCACTGAAAAAGCACATAGCTCTATCGTAAAAATTGGGCTGCGCTATGGTATGCTTCTATTCATCCTTTCTGAAGTAATGTTCTTTGTGGCATTCTTCTGGGCCTTTTTTAACTCTGCCCTCTTCCCTAAAGGTGGTATTTGGCCACCTGCGGGCATTGAGACCGTTCCCGCCTTTGGCTTACCCTTTATGATGACAATGATTCTGCTTCTATCAGGCTGCGCCGTTACATGGGCACACCACGCCATTTTGGAAGGTGACCAAAAATCATTTAGACAAGGTATTGCCGCTGCTGCTGGCTTAGGGTTCTTTTTCTTAGGTTTTCAAGCCTTTGAATACCACCACGCTAGCTTTGGATTCACTGATGGTATTTATCCATCAACATTCTTCATGGCGACAGGTTTTCACGGCTTCCACGTTCTCATCGGAGCGACGTTCTTACTCGTTTCATATTTCCGTGCGAAAAAAGGCCATTTCACAAAAGAAAGCCATTTCGGTTTCGAAGCTGCAGCTTGGTATTGGCACTTCGTTGACGTGGTATGGCTATTCCTTTTTGTTGCCGTTTATTGGTGGGGTGCAGGCTCTGGCGTTGAAGCTGTCGCCAACCATTAATTAATGAGATGATATCACCCTATATCAAGAAACTGCTTCACATTGCACTCAAACAAAAATGCGTGCGCTGTGATAAAGCACCTTTGTTTAAAAGTACATGGTCATTAGAAACTGTCGAACAATGTCCTTCATGCGGTTTTGCATGGGCAAGCCATGATAGTGGTGATGGCCCCGCTGTTTTCCTAAGCTTCATTCTAGGATTTTCTGTTATCCCATTCGTGCTGCTAATTGACAGCCTTTATCATTGGCCTTTATGGCTTCATACAATTATTTGGTCTGTTGTAATACTTGGATTAAGTATCGGCCTATTAAAGCCTTCTAAAGCCCTCACAATCGGTCTACAATATATGCATAGACGGGAAGATTGGGATAAAAATGAAAACGGTGACTAAAGAAGCGCTCCCCTGGACACTAATGATATGCCTTGCAGCAGCCATTGCCGTACTTATAGCTCTAGGTGTATGGCAATTGCAAAGATTAAGCTGGAAACAAAATCTTATCACCACGCTTAATACAGCTTATGCCCAAACAGCAGATAATTATGATGCCCAAAAGAAATACAATGCCTTTGATAAAATACGCTTGCAGGGCACTTGGATTGAAAAGGATATCTTCATCAAAAGCAAAACCTACCACGAGAAAATTGGCTATCACCTTATTAGCCCTTTAAAAACAAGCCAAGGCATCGTCTTTGTTAATCGTGGCTGGGTTGGCGATATGACGTCATACCCACATCCTAAAGGGGCGTTTGAAGCTATTCTAAGGCCGTCAAAAAAGAGTAATCTATTTATTCCAGATAATGATTTAGAAAATGATGCTTTTTACTGGGAGGAAATCGCTGCTTTTGAGACAGCCTTTAACATGCAGACCGTTTTGCCCTTTATTGCTTGGCAAATTCCTGAAACAACAGATATCTCTGAAGCACCCTACCCCGTTGGTGAACAACCACAACTAAATAATGACCACCTGCAATATGCGATTTTCTGGTTTGTGCTTGCGTTTATTCTATTTATCATTGGCCTTATGAAGGTCCTTGCGTTAAAGCATTAAAACCTCTAGCCGCCCAAGATTGAAGACTATCCCAACGTTTCCTTGCTAACGCATTGGCGAAATCTGATCGCACTGTCACAACATATTCACCTTGATATGCTTCCAGCACTGTTCCCTCTAATTTTACGACTGGGGGCATTTTAAGGGTTTGAGAATTAACAGCCTTGCCGTTTAAATAAACTTCAAAATGCAAATGAGGTCCTGTTGAAGCGCCTGTAGAACCTACATAGCCAATAATATCGCCTTGGCGCACATAAGCACCACGTTTTGTTGCAAAGCCTTGCATATGCGCATAAGCAGTTTCATACCCATTCGCATGTTTAATACGTACATAATTGCCAAAAGTGCCATAACGACTTGCTCTTAGTACCGTGCCATTGCCAGCCGCATAAATAGGCGTTCCTGTAGGTGCTGCAAAATCTGTCCCTTTATGCATTCTAGTATATCCAGAAATCGGGTGACGGCGTGATCCAAAATTTGACGATAAGCGTGCACCATTAATCGGCGTTTTCATTAAAAGATTACCTGCGGCTTCTCCTTTTTCATTGAGATACGCAATCTCATCACCAATCACGTAACGAAACATTTCTTTTACAGAAGGTTCACCATATCCAATTGAAGCTTTGGCATATGATAGATCGCAATTTTCTACTGAGCCCTCAGGAAAATAGTTGGATGGCGCATATAAATCACACACTAATTCTCCCTGAAACCGATTACCTTTATGAATATCAGACGTAAAGCCTACGACCTTTCCTAAAATATCCGCCATCTCATAAATAACTTCATCGGGCTGATTATCATTTTTAAGAGCGGCATAGAAATTTGTTTCAATTACTGAATCAACAATAAATGTCTTTCTTAAAGGTTCAGGCCCAACATTCTTAGCTTCATATTGGCCATCTTCTTGACGTGTTACTTGTATTATAGTCTTGGCATCTCTATACCAGCTTAATTGCGTGACAATACTATCTTGTAATGAAAAAGTCAGTGTATCACCTGCTTTAAACCCTGCCTTTTCGACTAATTTGATCGCCCGATCCATTGATAAAATATCGGCATAGGGAATATCGTACTCAGCGAAAAAAGAAGTTAATCCATTATCTGTCTTTGAAAAACTTTTCTCCACCGTCGTTATAACAGGCTCAACAACCTCCTCTGCAGCTTGAGACATTACAGGTTTAGCAACAGGCTCTTCCAACGGATCTGTAGAGATCTCAATTAGTGGCAGTACCTGTTCTAATTCATCTGAATACATTTGATCTGATGATAACGCCGCCAAGCAGAAAGCTGCGGTCACCGCAATATGCAATTGATATTTATGCATGAATACTCATATCCCTGTATTTTTCTTTTAAAAATACATTACACAATATGGAAAAAGAAACAAGATGTTATTGAGAAAGAAGGGCTATACGCTCTTTATCCGCACGTTGAATTTTCTTTCTTAGACTATCAATCTTAGCTTTCTCACGCATGAAAGCCTGCAATGCATCACCAGTAAGCTTTTCACCTGTTGGTAATTTGAGCGAATTAGGATTAACTTGGCGGCCATTTTGAAGAACTTCATAGTGTAGATGTGGTCCTGTTGAACGACCAGAGGTCCCGATATACCCGATTACTTGACCTTGTTTTACACGTTTGCCCGCAACAATGCCTTTAGCAAAACCATTCATATGCGCATAAGCTGTAGAAAGCTCACCATTATGACGAATTTTCACATAGCGACCATAGCTTGAGAACCAATTAGCACGCTGAATAACACCGTCACCCGCCGCATATATAGGTGTGCCTCTAGCTGCCGCAAAATCTATACCTTTATGCATCTTTGTATAACCAAGAACGGGATGCTCTCTACTACCAAAGCCTGACGAGATACGCGCACCATCAACAGGTGTACTTAACAATGCCTTACGAATAGAGCGGCCTTCACCATTATAGAAATCATGCCAACCTGATTCTTTTTCATAGCGGTACATAGGCAATGCCACGCCCCCAGAGACAAGTTGTGCATATAACATTTTGCCACGGCCCGTGACGTGATCGCCATTACCTAAAACACTTTTCTCGTATAAAATTTCAATTTTATCGCCCTTATGAATACCCCGCTGGAAATCGACATCCCAAGAATAACTCTTAATCATTTGTGCGATAATTTCATTCGGAACATTTTGTGCTTTTAAAGCCAAATAAAGCGACGATTTATTCTCATCAATAGTGGCGTTCGCATAGCCTGTTTCAACTGTAAACTTACGCTGCAAAGATTGAACATTATAATTTGCATCGCTCTGCTTAGAAAGTTTCACATAGTCTAATTGGCTTTTCTGCACAGACATGTCTTTAAAGATCGTCTGGCCATTTTTGACTTCCGTATCAATGATAATTTTTTGGCCTACCTTCATGCCACGTGGGTCAAATTTAGCTTTAATCGCTTGAACAATCTCATAAGCTTCTGCCTTTGATACAGACGCACGTTCAAGAATGCCACTTAAGCTGTCACCACTTTTAACAGTAAAAACACGCTCCGCAGGTTTAGGCAGAGGAATAGACACAAGACTGGCTAATTTAACTTTATCAACACCCAATTCATCATTTTTAACGGCATCATCAATCTCAGCAATAGCCGTTTTCATTTTGTCATTTTCATTGCTGAGCGCAATCATGCTCTCATCCTGATGCGCCTTTGCAAGCAAGCTATACTCTGGCGCAAAATTAAAAGCGAGCCCCAGCATAAATAGGCTTGAAACTGTTATGACAGAAAGCACGCGCAAGCGCAAAAAGCCAGTTTTTGTGAAGAAATGCCTATTTCTAAGGCCGCACAGTTTCCCAAAAGTGAAAAGCTGGGCGCTATGAATGATATTTGGAATATTTTTCATGCGGAATGCAGTATTTTTGAATTACCCTCTCTCACCTAAAGAACCGTGAGAATTTTTGTTACCGTTACGTTCATTAGTATAACACATTTTTATTCTACCCTCTTTTTTGCACGTTTTGAAGCAGATTTCAACTGCCCACATGCGGCAAGTATATCTCTTCCTCTCGGTTTACGCATCGGGCTCTCAAAACCCGCTTCCTCCAAGACTTTTGCAAAATTCTTAATTGTGGACAAGTCCGAGCATTCAAAGCCACTATCTGGCCAATCATTGAACGGAATAAGATTAACTTTGGCATGAATCCCCCTTAAAATCCTTACCAATTGGCGTGCATCCGCCATTGTGTCATTGACCCCTTTAAGCATAACATATTCGAAGGTGATTTTACGAGAAGCTGAGGCAGCTGGGTATTCTCTGCATGCCTTTAATAGCTCTTCTAAAGGATATTTATTATTAATCGGCATAATTTGTGAACGCAGTTCATTGGTTACTGCGTGTAGCGAGATCGCTAAATTAACGCCCAATTCTTCACCGCATTTATATATTTCAGGGATAACGCCCGATGTTGAGAGTGTAATTTTACGACGACCAATAGACAAACCTTCGCCATCCATGGCAATTTTTAGAGCCTTTGCGACATTTTGATAGTTGTATAAAGGCTCCCCCATTCCCATCATTACAATATTCGTAAATAGGCGTTTCTCAGGCGCAGAAGACGGCCATTCATTCAAATAATCTCTTGTATGCATAATTTGCGACAAGATCTCTCTTGAACCTAAATTACGCACCAAAGGCTGTGTCCCTGTATGACAAAATTTGCAGGTTAATGTACAACCGACTTGTGAGGATACACATAGTGCACCACGGTCTTCTTCAGGGATAAACACTGCTTCAATTTGCTGGCCATCAGCCATTGAAAGCAACCATTTATGCGTACCATCTTGTGATTTCTGATCTGTTACGATCTTCGGACGAGCAATTGTAAAACTGTCTTCTAGTTTTTGAATATCGGCTTTGCCCAGATTAGCCATCTCCTCAAAGCTTTTAGCGCCTTTTTGGTAAATCCAATGATATATCTGTTTCCCGCGGAATTTGGCTAATCCAGCCTCTTCTACAGCCGTGCAAATCTCTTCTCGATCGAGACCGATCAAAGGTTTCTTGCCTGTGTCCAGTGTAGGGGCTGCGAACTTCTCGCTATGGGCACTAATACTCATAAGGGCGGTTTATAAAGAACTAGCCACGAAAGGGCAAGAAATATAAAAAGGCTTCTTTAAGGCAAAATTAAGAAAGAGAAAAATATCTTGCTGCAATTGATAAAAAGACATAAAAATAACCATGACAATAGACTCTCTTCTTACCCTTTTCTTCGCTGCACTTGTTTTGATGATAAAGCCTGGTCCTTATATGATGGCCCTTATCTCATTATGCTCAGAAGGAAAATGGCGTTCAGCGCTGTCTTTTTGGGGTGGCTATCTTATTGTAGCCGCAGCACTCTATTATACACTCCTTACAACGCTTTCTTTATTGCCCGATGGTTTTGGCATTGTCTTTATCTTTTTAAAAAGTGCGGCTGCACTACTATTCATCATAATGGGCTTTACGGGCTTAAAAGAAACGATTGAGCAATATAAAACAGACACCAAAGCACTGGTTCAAAAAGCCGATCAAAACACGGTCATCAAATCTGCCTTGGCTGGTGCTTTTCTATGTGTCTCTAATCCATATGAGATTATTTGGGTTGTTGTCGTAATCCCCTCCATTGTCGGCGGCATCGCTTATAACTTTATTGATATTACGGCAATATACTTAACTTGTGTCTTTGCTGGGGTTATTGTGAATGGCGGATACTGTCTACCCTTATTATTTTTTAGCAAAAAAATCCCACCAAATTTTTTGAAAAAAATAAAATTTGGTAGCTCACTTTTACTGATCGCTATAGGACTTTACATTTTCGGCACAATATTGCTACGCTCCGACCTAGTGCAATCAGGACTCATCTCAGCGATGCAACCTTAACAAGGACTTTTATGGATTATCAAAGCTTTATCACTCTATTTATCGCATCACTTATCTTAATGATAAAACCAGGGCCTTACATGATGACTTTTATCAGCATGTCGCTCGAAGGCCGTTGGAAAGCTATGTTATCTTTCTGGTCTGGTTATGTCATCGTTAGAACAGCGGCTTATTATGCGCTTTTACTAACACTGTCTATGCTACCTACCGGTTTCGGCATGGTCTTCATTTTTATTAAAGCGACTGCCGCTGTTATTTTTATCACACTTGGTATTAACGGCTTGGGCGAGAGCATCCGGCAATATGAAGCAGCCTCAGAAGCCCAACAAAAAGAATTAAAAGAAAAGAATCTTATACAAACATTCTTTGCTGGCAGCCTTCTTTGTCTTTCGAACCCTTATGATCTTGTCTTTATTTTAGTTGTTATTCCAGCGCTCATAGGCCTTACAACTTTCACATTCTGGGATATTACGTATATCCATTTAACAGTCACATTAGCAGATGTTATCGTCCAACTTTCATATATTTTACCGCTGATGTTCATTCGCAATTTTATTAACCGTGATATCTTAAAAAAGGTAAAAATTGGCACATCAATCGCTCTTATAGCTATTGGTATTTACATCTTTGCGACAATATTAATCCGCTCTGATCTTGTGCAATCAGGCCTTATTTCACCGATGTAAGATTTTAATTATTTAAGGTGTTAAACCGCATTCACGTGAAATAGCGTCATGCGCCGCTGAAGACCCTTTAAGAGAAAAAGTATCTTTAGTTTTGGTACCACGTGATGATTCACCTGTGACAATAATGTTATTGCCTGCACGGATCGCCTGAACAAGGTCACGATCTGTTTTATCATCTACCGTCCATGCCATATCATTCTGCGTGAATAACGTGAATTTTTTTGCATTAACATTAACAGTTACATTGCTATTTGGTTTGTAGCTATAGCCCGTAATATAGCTAAATACATCTCGACTATCTTCAGCTGGACGATGCGTGATAAGCGCAAAAATATCGCCACGTTTTGAATAATTACCTTCCGCCTTAATCGGCTGAGACGCCATATAGCAAACTTTATTGCCGTTTTCCTCAAAAACATAGGCTGTCCAGTCACCATGCACTGAAAGCACACGTGGTTCACTTGCCATGGCTGAAAAAGCGATTACAGCCGCCCATATAAATACAAAAGAGAATAGTCCAATACGATATGTCATTCTTAAAAGCTAGCTGCGCCGACTCCCTTTGACAAGTGTTATCCTTATTTTTTCTTAGCGATTTTACGCAAACCTTCTTTATGCGGATCGTCTTTAACAGGTCTTGTGCCTCGCTGCCCATGCTTTCCTAAGGAGAGCAATCGGTCATACATCACGATAGCACCAGCCACCCCGACATTCACACAAAACTTCATTGGAATCTTAATAACATAATCTGCACTTTTTAATATTTCTTCAGAAACATTGCCCATTTCAGGGCCTAAAATAT
>MDSV01010039.1_pt1 | contig 29191 bp, 10 predicted proteins | sample 810851 | NCBI WGS metagenome assembly MDSV01 (sample SAMN05326640, study PRJNA326480) | marine metagenome | isolation source: seawater | place: Atlantic Ocean: North East | collected 2012 | reverse complement strand
CTGCACGCGGCAGCCCCCGCCGCGCTCCACGCTCTCGTCCTCGGCCAGCGCGGCGGCAAAGTTGGCGTGCGCGTCGGCGGCCTCGGCGTCCGAGGCCTTGTCTGGTAGCGAGCAGTTGAGCACCGCGTAGCGCGCCTCCGGCACGCGCACGACGGGCTTGGTCTGGTGCAGCGGCGAGCACGTCGTGTCGTCCACGCTCACGTTGCGCGCGCCGCCCGCCGTGCTGTACGCAAAGTACGTGTGGTTGACAACGTACTCCACGCTCACGCCGCGCGGCGCCACCGCGGCGTCCGAGCCCGACCGCAGCAGCAGCGTCTGCGCGTACTGCCGGATCGCCGCGGTAAACTGCGCCCACAGCATGTCCTGGTGCGCCACGTACGCATCCGGCACGCCCGGGAAGCGAACGGCGTACCCGTGCACCGCGGTCTTGAGGAGCGCAAACAGCCGCTCGTCGCCCTGGCACGCCGCCGTGTCGCGCAGCTGCGGCAGCGCGCATGAGTCGCATATGCCCTCGTGGATCTTGAGGAAGCCGCCAAAGCACTCGCAGTCGGACATGGACGTGGACCCGCCCTGCGAAAACGCGTGCGCAGGGCACGCCGTCTGCAAACCATTCCCAATGCAAAAGAAATTCTCCGCGCACGGGACGCACAGCACGCTGTCGGTCGCGTGCAACCCCGCCCCGCACATGTCGCACACAAACTGGTTCTGCCGGCGGTCGAGGCGGCGCGTGAAGCCGTCGGGGCACACGCAAAAGCCGTCCTGGTCGCGCATGCCGTACTCGCACGTCGGGATCGGGCGCGTGTCGTGCAGCACCGAGACCACGCGGACGCCCTTGTCCTCGTACGCAGCGACGTCGGCCGCGCGCACGCCGCCGGGCACCAGCACGCACTGGCGCAGCAGCGGCGGGCGCGTCTCGAAGCCGTACGCTTTCGCGCCGTCGCGGATCTGCGCGTTCGGGAGCGTCGTCAGCGCGTTCATGCCGACGGAAAAGTTGGCGAGCACGCGCGTGGCGACGCTGTTGATGTGCACGAGGAAGCTGTCGTCGCTGTGGAAGCGCTCGCCGTGCAGCTGCTGGAACGCCTGGTGCAGCGCGTCGACCACCGGCGCAGCCGTGGCGGTGACGTTGTAGAAAAACTCCAGGGTGATCTCCTCGCCCGCGCCGCGCTGCACGACGCTCTGCCGCGGCGTGGACGGGGTGCCGACCTCGTTCTCCAGCAGCGACACGAGGAACGCCTGCGTGATGCGCCCGCTGACCGTCATCCCCACCCGGCACGCCAGCGCCAGGTCGCGCCCGCGCAGCGCAAAGAGCCCCGCCGCGCTGACGGTGTCGACGACGCGCAGCCAGGCCGTGAGGTTGCCCGCGCTCTCGCCGGCGGGGACCTGCCGGAAGGCCTCCACGAGCAGCCCGTACGCCTGAAAGTGCCCGGGACAGGGCTCGCCGCCAAAGTCGGCAAACGCGGCGCTGGAGTAGACGACCGCAACGTCGCCCTGCACAGCCGCGGGGTACTCGAGCGTGATCTCGGTGCTCGCCTGCTCCTCCTCGCACTTTTGCTGCGGTGTGCACGGGAAGCAGATGCCGCTGTACAGGTAGTGCGCATCGGGACACCTGCAAAACTGGCTGCCGACGCGCGCCACCTTGCCGCCGGTGCACGCGCGGCGCGGCTGGCGAAAGGGGCATTCAAAATTCTCCTCGCACCACGTACACACTGCCTGGGTCTGCAGGCGGTACTTTGCACCGGGACACGGCACACACGAGCCGTCCGCGCCCCGCACAAAGTTTTCGGCGCACACGCACCGCCCGAGGTACTCGACCTCGTCGTCCTCCGCGCGGCAGCCGAGCTCGATGGACTGCTGCTGCTGAAAGTGCTGGAGCTGAAAGTCGGCCGGGAACAGCGACGCGTCGAACCCGCCGTACACGCGGCCGACGGCGACCTTGAGGCGGTGCACCAGGGCGGGGGCGAACAGCGCGGGCGACGCGGACACGTCCTGGATGAGCGACTGCAGCTTGATGAGCGAGCGCACAAACTGTGCCCCGCTCGGGCACACGCCCGAGTTCACCAGCGCCTCGTGCTGCCGCTCGTGCTTCATGGGGATGTGGGTTTTGAGGACAATGTCGCTCTCCGAGGCGTTGACCGTGAGCGCGCGGTCCGAGTACGCCAGCAAGTGGTTCTCGCCCGGCGTGTCCACCCACCGGCTCAGGTTGGCGTGCGCGCACCGCCAGTACGACCAGAAGCCGAGGCGGGCCACGCGCGTCTGGTGCAGGCCCGCGCCGCCGCCGTCGACGGCTTCAGCCAAAACCGCCGCGGGCTGCGCGAGCGCGAGGTTCTGCAGGTTGAGCTGCGTCGATCCGACGTGCACGTCAAACGTGAGCATCGTGGCCTCGGGCAGCCGGCACTCGTCCGGCCGCGTGCGCCCCGCAATGCTCGTGCGCCCGGCGAGGCACGGGACCAGCACGCGGTCCTCGTTGGTCTGCGCCGGCGTCGGGCAGTAGTGGCTGGGCGGGCACAGCGTGCAGGCCGCGTCCGGCGCGTCCGTGTAGTACCCCGCGGGGCACTGCCGACATATGGACGTGGCATTGTCCAGCACCGAGAAGCGGTTGCACACGCAGCGCTCCTCCGCCACGGACAAGACCTCGTTGGCCTCGCACTCGACGCGCACGCTCACGGCGCGCAGCACGGCCCCGCGCGTCTGCAGGCCGGCGAGCGCAAACTCCTCCTGCAGCGCCTCTTGGTTCGCCGCGACCGCGTCCGACAGCCGCGACACGACACCCGTGTCGGTGACGTTGGCGACCTCAAACTTGAAGCCGGTCGCGACGGTCTCCTTGGTCGTGCGCAGCACGTCGAGGCTGAACGCGCGGAACGCGCCCTGGATGAGCACGTCGAAGAACGCGTCGTTGGTAAAGTGCATCATGAACGCCGCGCTCTCGCTCTCGGCGCTGATGCCAATGTCGACGTCGACCTCGGTCTGCTCCTGCGGCGGCGTCTGCAGGAGGTCGAAGCTCCCAGCGAGGATCGTGTTGAACGACGCCCCGGGGTCGTCGCGCTCGACGGCGCAGTCGCACGCCGCCGCCTGCGCGTAGTCGACGCAGGTGTTGTACGCCTCGGGCGTGTCGTCGACCTTGGCGCGGAACGAGCCCGCCGCGGGGTCGTAGACAAACTTGACGTACTTGGGCACCCCGTCCAGCACCGCCTGCAGCCAGTACACCTCCTTGCCCGCGCACGCGCCCGCGTCGAGCAGGCGGCGCTGGCCGGCGCCGGCGGGCGGGGCGACGGCCTTGCACGTCGTCTGGTTCAGCCGCGCGCAGTTGGCCGTGGTGTCGCCAAAGCAGTGCGCGCACGTTGGCGCCTGCAGCAGGTTGAACCCGAGTAACGCCACCAGCGCGCTCGGCGTGCACTGCCCCGTCGCGCTGTCGCGGCAGCCGACCACGCCGCCCTCCTGCAGCTCGAGCGCAAAGGTCTTGGTGAGCCCCGCGCACTGCGCCTTGCTGCGGAAGTCGATGGTGGCGAGCGCGTCTTGGACCCAGTTGTTGCTGGCGAGCGACCACGGAATGTCATTGGCGTGGAGCGCAATGAAGCGCTGCGGGTCAAAGGCCGCCGTGACCAGAAAGTCGTTGGGGCGCCCGGGGATTTCGGCGACCGTGACGTCCAGCACCAGCCCGGTGGCATGGGGCTCCACGTACACGGGCGCGACGTTGAAGACGTCGCGCATGTAGTCTGTCAGAATCCCCGGGATCTCGGCGTACGCGGCCGCCGCCCACGCCTGCATGCAGGGCAGGTCGACGTTGAGCTGCGAGGCCAGGAAGAGTCCCGAGAATTTTGCGTGTGTGGTGATCGGGTCCAGCTGCACGTCCGGCCCGGCCTCGGTCTTGATGGCCTGGTCGATGGCCGCGAGCATTTCTTGGCTGATGACGTTGTCGTCGGTGGAGAGGATTCTCCGGGCCGGGCCTTGGTTTTTGTCGTTTGAAATAAAATCCGTAGACTCACCTGTGTTAACCTCGGAAAGGGCCAGCTGCACGTCCTTAGTTCCGTCTGCGTAAACATCAGAAACAGCCAACAGCCGCCGCCGCGCGCCGCCCGACGCCTGCAGCTTGGTCGAAATCGCCATGCCCGAAAAGACCGTCGTCTTCGGCACGACCTCCTGCGCCGAGTCCCCGGACATGGCCGCCCACGCCTGCTGCGCGAGAAAGTCCACCGCGTCCGGGTCGCTCTGCGCGGAGGAAGCAAACATGTTGCCCTCGACCTCCACGCGCACAAACACGGTGTTCTGCGTCTGCGTGCACGTGCCGAGCGAGTCGCACGGCGCGCACTCCTCGTTTTCATCGCTCAGGTCGCCCTCGAGCCCAGGGTCGCAGAAACAGTCGCCGCGCCGCTGGGCGCCGACCAGCGAGGACGATTTCATTGGGCAGCGCGCGGGGAGCACGCCGTCGGCACAGAAAAAACCGCTGGGGCAGAGCACACACACGCGCGTCGCGTCGTCCATGTACTCACCCGCGTCGCAGGTCTCGCACTGATTGTTGGAGTTGAGGCGGTATCCACTCTTGCACGTGCAGTCGCTCTGTGACGTGCTCTGCGGTGGCGAGATTTTGTTCAGTCCGCAGCTCAGCAGCACGTCCTCGCCGGGGCAGTAGGAATCGGCGGGGCATACGCTGCAGGACAGCGTGCCCTCGTTGATGAAACCCGCCACGCATTTGCACTGGTCGGGCGACGTCGCGCCCTGCGGCGCAGCCTGGTTGGCCCCGCATGGCAGGCACACCCCGTCGGACTCGTTCGCGCCGGGCGCCGGCGCGCGCATGAATGTGTTGGCACCGCATCCTCGGCAGTTGTCTTCGCTGTCGCTGCCCGTGCCCGAAAAAAAGGTTCCGATAGGGCAGGGGAGACACTGCGACGCCGCGACCAGGCCCACCTGCGTGCTCCAGCGGTTGACCGGGCAGGGTGAACAGCTCGCGTTGGTCACGCCCGTTTGGTCCGAGTACGAGCCCGCGGGGCAAGGGGTGCACGCTTCTGCGCTGCTGCCGCCCATGGTGATCTTGTAGGTGCCCTTGGGGCAGTCGACGCAAAAAGTCGTACTGTTCCCACCGTCGTATTTTCCCACGCCACATTGGGAGCACTGGCTGCTGTTGACCAGGCCCTCGCCTGCGCCGAAAGTGCCACGTGGGCACGCAGTACACTCCTCGGCCGCCTTGAGCCCGAGCGCCTCGGAGTAAGTTCCGATGGGGCACAGCGAGCACACGGTGGCGTTCAGAGCCGCGCCGTATGTTCCGGCAGGGCAGGCTGTACACTCACTCGCGTCGTGCAGGCCGTGGTCGAGCGAAAACGTGGCGAGGGGACAGGGCTTGCAGTCGCCCACGCTGTCCTGCCGCAGCTCGGCATTGTAAAATGATACGGGGCATTCGCTGCAGATGGTTTGACCCGAGTTGGCAGAAAACATTCCTTGTGGACAAGGAGAGCATTCGGAAGCGGCCGTGAGGCCGAAGCGGTCGGAAAAGGTGCCGGGCGGGCAGCGCTGCGGGCACGGCGCGGGCTGGCGCGTGGTGTTGCCAAAGGAGCCCGGTCCGCAAAGGTCACACTCGTCGATATGCGTGGAGCCGGTCTTGGTGTTAAACGTTCCGACTGGACAATCTGTACAAAGGTCTGGGCTGTCCACGCCTTCCTTGCTGGACCAAGACCCCTTGGGGCAGGGCTTGCAATCGAGGGACTCCATGATAGCACCGACCGTGGTTGAATACTTTCCCTTTCCGCATTTTTTGCACATATCGACATCACTACTTCCAGTTTCATCCATGTAGGTCCCAGCAGGACAATTCGTGCAGGTCTCAGGCCCGGTGCGCCCAGTCAACTCGCTGTACTTCCCAACCGGGCAATTCACACACACCAGGTCACTCGTCGCACCAACAGCCGTCGAGTACTTGCCCGCCACGCAGTCCTGGCATTCCCCGGGTCCCGTGCGCACATTGGCTGTCACCGCAAACTTGCCCGCCGGGCAATCAGAGCACCCCTCGTCCAGGCTCGCGCGCGTGAGCGTGCCGCGGTATTCGCAGCGCGGGGAGGTGGCTCCGCGGTCACTGGCCGGTGGATCGGGGCGCGAGGGCAGCGGCTGTGTGGTGAGCCGGCACGTGGCGGCGACGGGGTCCAGGAAAAATCCGTGGCAGTCCACGTCGCCGTCGCACTTTTGCCGGCAGACAGCGAGCGTGGCCGGGCCGAGGTCCTGGTCCGCATAAATGAGATCGAGGTCCTCGGCCGCCGGACAGGCCACCTCGCACCACCCGTTGGCGCACGGCACGCGGTCGGCGATGCGGCGCGAGACCGCGGGCGTACCGTACTTGCCGGCGGGGCAGGTGGTGCACTGCAGCGACGCCTCGTAGTCGGCGTAGGTGCCTGCCTCGCACGGCTCGCATGTCGCGCTGAACCCGGCCCCGCTCGCCGCGCGGACAAAGCGCGTGCCCGGCGGGCAGTCGGCGCACGCAAAGTTGCCGGTCAGGCTCTTGTACTTGCCGTCGGCACACCGCGTGCACGTCTGGTCAGCAGCAGCTTTTTCTTGGTCACGGAAGCGGAGCGCCCACGCCCCGAGCGTGTCCACGTTGTACTGCCCGGTCGCGTCCCCGCCCTCGAGCGCCCGGGGCACGGCCACGGCAGTCGCCGCGAAGCAAAGTTCGCCCACCGCCGCGTCGCACTCGCCCTCGGGCAACGCGTGGCGGGCGTGGCGCACGCCCGCGGGGAGGTCCGAAAAAGAGACGGTGTAGCTCGCGTCGTGGATCAACACGTAGGTCCGGCCGAGGTACAGGTCGTGGTCGCGGCCGACGCTCAGCTCGAGTCCGGTGCTGGTGGCAGGCGCAAACCCAGCGCGACAGTGGCAGCGGTCGCGCGGCACGGTGTCGACGGGAAAGTCTTCGGCATGCATAGAGCACGGCGCGCACGAGTCGGGGCCAATGTCGCACTTGAAATAGTCCACGGCGCACGGCGTGCACGTGTGGAACGGCCCCGTCTGCCCGCGGTCGCACACGTCCAGGCACCCGTCTGGGGAGTCGGTGCCTTCGTATGAGTTGGTGCCAGCAGGGCATGCCTCGCAGCCGCTCTCGTCCGGCACGGCCGTGAGCGCGTTGAACTTGCCTGCCGCACAGGCCAGGCAGTCGTTGACGCCGTTGACCACGGCACCGTGCTGCCCGGCTGGACATGCCTCGCAAGAAAATTCGTCCGAGTCAATAAACCAGTTCGGTGTGTTGGGAAGCTGCAACGTATTGACATAGCGGTACCCCGGCAAACACACACACGCGGTCTGCACGGGCTCTGGCGCACTGGCACCCGCGCACAGCCCGCACGAGGCATTCCCGTAGGTAGCTTTGAAGGTATTGGGATGACAAACGGAGCAATTTCCCGGCTGCCCTGTCTGGCCCGGCGGGCACATGAACGTGCAGTCCTCGGGCTCGTCACTGCCGGGCACAGCGGCAAAGTTGACCGCGCACGCCTGGCACGTCTGCACGCTCGTCGCGCCCACCGTAGTCGAAAAGAAATCGGCTGGGCACTTGATGCAGTTCGAGGCCGCCGCACGCTGCGCCGGTGGCGCCGTGTTGGGCAAGTACGTCCCAGCCACGCACGGGATGCACACCGTGCCGGCTTCGGGGATGTTGGCGTGCGTCCCGGCGCGACAGGTCTCGCACTGGGCGACGGCCGACGCTCCCGTGCCGTTGAAAACACGCCCCGGGGGGCAGGCGAGGCACGGGTCGCCCTGGGCTCTCGCAGCAGGCGCCGCTGAATAAAACCCCCGCGTGCAGTTGACGCAGAGCGAGTCGTTGTGGTACGCCGCGCCCGCGGGACACGAGGTGCAGGATGCCATGCCCTGTGCACCATAGTAGCCAATGATGCGCCCGCGCGTCGTCTCCTCGGCCGAGCACGCAATGCACGTGCTCTGGCTCGCAATCGCATACGTCCCGGGAGTACATGGCACGCAGGTGCTCGCGTTGCCCGCGCCCTCGGCCGCTGACGCGGTACCTTCAGGGCACAGGGTGCAGTTTTCTGGCACGGTGTTGCCGGCGGTCTCGGCGAATTTCCCGACACCACACAACTCGCACGTCGCGGCAGTGTCCTGGCCGACATCACCACTAAACGTTCCTGGCGGGCACAGTACACAGTCGTCGGGCGAGTCGTTGGCCCGCGTCTCGGCATAGGTGCCTGCGCGGCAGTCGGTGCAGTTGCTGGCGAGGGTCGCGCCAGCGGCGGGCTGAAATTTCCCGGCGGGGCATTCCTGGCAAATGTCGCCATCGGTTTGACCGGGCTCGGTCGTGAAGCTATAACTCCCAGGTGGACACAAAGTACAATTCAAGAGTGAATCTTGGCCGACCAACGGCTGAAACGTGCCTGCTGGACAATCGATACAGACCGAGTTATTTGGCGCACCAACCGTCGTCGAAAACTTGCCCGCGCCGCACGGAATGCACGCGGATTCTGCCTCGCTGCCGACCAGCGTATTAAACGTGCCAGCCGGGCAGTCGGAGCACACGCTGCTCGCCGAGTCGGTCTCAAACTTTCCCGCGGGACACTGCTCGCACGCAGCCTCGCCGGGCACGCCCTTGAATTCGCCAGGGTCGCATGGCACGCAGCCCTGCAAGTCATACGGCCGGCCCGTCAAGCCCACCGCGCACTCGTTCAGGCAGCTGCCGTTGAGCCCGAGACCGTTTTGCAGCGGGCTGGACGTGAGGCCGGCGGGGCACGCCTGGCACTGCGAGACCCTGACCAGCGCGCGGTCGTCGACCTCGGTATACGTTGCCGCGGGGCATTCGAAGCAGGGGTCGCTGCCCGTGACATTTTTAAACTTGCCCGCCGCGCACGCCGTGCAGTCAGAGCCGTTGAGGCTGTTGGGGGAGGTGTAGCCGTGAAGACACTGACACTGGCTCGCATTGGCGGCGCCAGGGTCAAACGAATACGACCCGCCAGCACAAGCGAGGCATACGTCATTCGAAATGACTTCTTTGTATGACCCCTTGGCACACCTCACGCACGCGCCGCCCTGCAGAAACCGCCCCGGCACACACAAGCAGCTGTTTTCGCTGATGGTCGCCTCTTGCAGCGTGGACGTGAGGTTGGGGCAAGCCAGGCACGCTCCGTTGTGGGTCCCTTGCTTGTATAAACCAATAGAACACGCCACACACCCGACGCCTGAAATGTTGGTGCCGTCAAAGCCGGGATGGCATTCACAGGTGCTAAAGTTGACACTGGCCACTGGTGACGTCGCATTGTTAGGGCATGAAGTACAATTTGCACTGCCGCGGCGGTCCTTGTACTCGCCGGGCACGCATGCTAAGCACGTGCCACCGTCTTCCCCGGTGTAGCCGAGCTCGCACGTGCAGTTGCTGCGGTGCGTCGACTGCCGGGGCGCAAAGGCAAACGCAGGGCACCCGTCGCACGCGACGTTGCCAGAAAAATTTTTGTAGGTACGGGGCGCACACGCGGTGCACGTCGCATTCTCGGCGCTCCCGGCAAAGCCCGCCACGCACTCGCACTGCCGCACGTTCACACTGGCATTGTGTGTCGTGACCGAGTGTTCGTGGCACTGCGTGCAGCTATCATTGCCAAATGCTGGTTTGAAGGTATCCTTGGGGCATGCGGAGCACGGGCCGCCGTCCGCGCCAGTGAAACCAGGGACGCAGACGCAGTCCTCCCGCACCGCACTGGCATTGGCAAGCGTGCTCGTGTGCGCCGGACAGGCCGTGCAGGTCGCGCTGCCGTTGGCAGAAAAAGTGCCGACGGAACAGGGCTGGCAGGTGGCGTTGCTCGTGGCGTTGATGGCCGTCGAGGCGAATCCAGCTGGGCAAGGCGTACAGGCATGCCCTCCGGGCTGGTCTTTGTACGTGCCGGCGGGGCAGCTGACGCATAACGCGCTGCTGTTGGAATTTGTTGCCGGTGTGAAGCCAGGCGAGCACTCGCACGCGTCTTCGCTCTCGCTGCTGCCCCCGCTGGTCTGGGAGTTGGCCGGGCACGCGGCGCAGGCGACACTGCCCGCCGGCGCATACGAGCCGCCAGGACAGAGCTCGCACGTGGCGTTGCTTGTCGCGGCCGCGGCGGCGGACGCATAGCCCGCCGGGCACAAGGTGCACGCCTGCGCGCCGGGCTCGGGCTTGAATGTTCCCGCTGTGCATGCCACGCAAAAGCCGCCATGCTGTCCGGTGTAGCCGGGGTCGCAGGCACACGCCGCAACACTCGTGCTGCCGTTGGCAGAGGAGCGCGAATTCGAGGGGCAGATCGTGCAGTTGGCGCTGCCGGCCTCGGCGTATGATCCCGTCAGGCATGTTTGACATGTCGCATTGCTGACTGCCGCACGGGACGTGGAACTCGTGCCTTCGGGGCAGAGACTGCAGTTGTGGCTGCCGGCGGAAACCTTGAACGTTCCCTGGGGACACGCGGTGCACGGCCCACCGTCTGGCCCGGTAAAGCCTGCGTCGCACTTGCAGTCTGCCTGGCTCGTGCTGCCGTTGCTGGCGGTATGTGAATTTTCAGAACACGTTGTGCACACGGAGCTACGGGCCAGCGCAAACGTGCCAGCCGCGCAGGTCACGCACGTGGTGTTGCTCGTGGCGTTGCGCGTCGGCGAAGCGGTGCCCGCGGGGCAGAGGCTGCAGTTCCCCGCGCCGACCGAGGCTTTGAACGTGCCTGCGTCGCAGCTGCGGCACACTGCGCCGTCTGTGCCCGTGAACCCGGCCTCGCACTGGCAGTCGAGCACACTCCCGCTGCCTGCCGGGGACACCGCGTGGCGCCCGCACGGCGTGCACCGGTCCTGGCCCTCGTACGCGTAAGAATTCTCTGCGCACGCCTGGCACGTGGCGTTGGCAGTCGCGTTGGGCGTGGCGGACGCAAAGCCCGCACTGCAGTTGGTGCACTGCGTTTGGTTCCGCAGTGGGTTGAAGCTGCCAGGCCGGCAGGGCTCGCAGTCCGTGTCCGTGACGTGGAAATAGCCACTGATACACATACAGGAGAGGATTGTGGCGTGCCCAGTGGGAGACAGCGGGTCGGTCTCGGCGTGCGCCATGCAGTCCGTGCAGTTGGCTGGGGACGTCGCGCCAGACACCGGCTGGTAGGTGTTGGCCCCGCACGCGACGCAGTCGGCCGGGCCGAGGACACTTTTGTAGTCGCCAGCTTCGCACGGGATGCAGGCGGTGCCGTTGGTCTTGGTGGCATCGTCGCCCGGGACATAGTGGCCCAAGCGGCAGACACAGTCGGTAAGCCGGGGCGAGGACGCGGGGGCTTGCGTGTTGGCGGGACATGGCTTGGAGAGGTCGTCGGCGCCGTCGCAGTAGGTGTTTTCCGGGCACGCGACGCAGCGCTCATTCACTACACTTATCCAACCACCAAGCCCAGGGGAGTCTGCGATATAATAATGAAGTGTTGAAGGAGCCCCTTCGTCTGGCGTGATTTCAGTTTTTTGCTCGCCAGTGAATGTCTGGGATTGTTCATAAACAGATCCCGATGTTCCATTTTCCCTGGAAACAACAATGTCCTCGCCATCCGTGTTGAGAATTTGAGTCGTTCGTAGTCGTGCAATTTTGATAACTTGGGGTAAGTTCTCTGTGTCGATGGTGTATGAAGCGATGTTATCGTAAAAGCCCGGCTCGCACTTGCACGCGCTGATGTTGACGTTACCCGTGGTATTCTGCGTCCACTCGTGGTCCCTGCACGGAAACATCTGGCCGTTTTCGCAGTAACTATTAACGGGGCACGTCATACAGCCGTCAACAGTCGTATATTGCCCCTCGGTACAGCCGTCGCACGACACCGACCCTGCCACGCTGATCCGCCCGACGGGGCACAGTGTGCAATTAAAAGAGCCCTCGGAAAACGTCGATATACTCCCAACAGGGCAGTCCACGCACGCCGACGCGTCGTCTGCGCCCGTCTGATTGTTAAATGTACCGCCCGGGCAATCGTCACACGCCGTCGCGCCATTGCCGGCAAAATACGTGCCCTCTGCACACAACTCACAGCCGGTCGCCTCGGTGCCGGTCTGGAACGAGCCCGGGGCGCAGAGTGTACATTCACTATGATTCAGCCCCAGCGCAAACTTTCCCGCGGTACAGCCATCGCATTCCGTCGCGCCAGTACCGCCCGCAAACGTCCCGTTGCCGCACGCCTCGCACCGCGCGGCTCCGGCTTCGTCCTGGAAAAATCCTGCGGCACACGGCTCACAGACTGCCCGACCGTTGGTGCTGGCAACCGACCCTGCTAAACACAAGGTACAATTCACCATGCCCGGTGCTGCGGCGATTGTGCCCAGGTCACACAGGTAGCACTGCGATCCACCCGTGGCATTCTGATACGATCCGGCCGCGCAGTTGTCGCACACCGAGTGGTTCGTGCCTGCCGCAAACGTCCCCGCGTCGCAGTCATCGCAGGCGACAGCGCCCACGTCCTCGGCCTTGGTTCCGGGCTGGCACGCTCGGCACGCCGTGCGCCCGGGCCTATCTTGGAAAAAGCCAGCGTCGCAGTCCGTGCACGCGGACAGGTTGGCCGTAGCCGCAAACGAGCCCGCGGAGCAGTTGGTGCATATCGTGGCCCCTGTGCTTTCTGACTTGGTCCCGGCCAGGCAGCCGAGGCAGGTTGTGGCCCCGTCCGAGGGTTGGTGGAATCCAGCGGCGCAGTCGGTGCAGGTGGTTTGGTTGGCGGTGGCTGTGTACGAGCCCGCGGAACAGTTTGTGCAGGCCGTGGATTTTTCGGCGCTGGCGTGTTCTCCTGGCTGGCAGCCGATGCAGATAAGACCACCAGTGACCAGGAGTGTGGCGTTGTTTTGATAGAAGCCTGCGGGACAGTCTTTGCACACAGACTGGCTGGTAAGGTTTTGGTATTCACCTGGCCCGCACCGATGGCAGGCGGTGGAGGCCGTGGACGGCTGGAAAAAGCCGACAGGGCACGGCTGGCACGCGGCGGAGCCGTTGGCGGCCTTGTAGGTCCCGGTCGAGCAGGCTGTGCAGGTACCACTGTCGACGCTCGGGTCGCCAGCGTAGCCCGGGTCACAGACGCAAGCGTCGGCGCCAACATGGCTGTCGCTGTTGGGCGTGCAGGTTGTGCAGATCGTGTGTTGATGACCGGAAGGAGCGTGGTAGGTGTCGTTGAAGGGCCACGCTACGAACGTGCCAGGGTCGCAGGCGTCGCAGCGGGTGGCGGTGACGTGGTAGTTGTCGACGATGTTGATTTCGGTGGGTCCCATTATGGCATGTGCTGTGCATATGTAATAGAGCTTTCCGGTAAATGAATCTGGAATCAAGACAGTGGTCAGGCCAGAATCATACTCCTCAGATTCAGCATACTGTGATGTAGTAAGACCGGAATGAGTAGTTGATTCTGTGATTCGCAATCTATGAGCAGCCGGCCAATGCAGCTGTGTAATTCTCTCACGTGCAATCGTGATTGCACTCTCATTGAAAACAGTACTGTCTTCTGAAAGTTTCCATTTGTAGCCATTCACGTTGTATTCCATCCAGTACTCGTTGGGAGGGTCTGAACGACTTTCCTGCACGCTCCGCCCCGTCCCGCACGCGCACTGCCGCCAGTCGGTGGCCCCGTCCGCGCCATTCACCGACGAATCCGTGTCGCCACACGCGAAGCACGCGGTCTGCCCGGTCTCGCTCTGCCAGTGCCCTTGGGCGCAGGGTACACACGTGGCGGCCGCCGTGCTGTTCTGATATTTTCCTGCTTGGCAATCGGTGCAGACGGAGGCGGATTCTCCAGAAAATGTGCCCACTTCACACAGCTGACATGCCGGATGCCCAGTGCCAGGATCCCCTTCTGTTTCATTTGGATCACTCTTGAATTTCCCTACTGGACAGTTTGAACATGTGGTTTTGTCAATATTATCCAGGAAACGACCTTCCTGACATCCACACCCCGTGTGACCAGCATTGACATTTTTTCCTGTAGCACACTCCTCGCAGCTGGTTAGCCCTGGGTCTGGGGTAAATGTATTGCCAGAGCATTCTTCGCATTGGATGCCTTGCACGGTACCATCCCAATCGTATTCTGACGAAGTTGAATACTCTCCCGCGGGACAATCTCCACACTCCTCCGTCTCCGTACCATCGCCCTTGCCTCCCGCGCACTGCCGGCAGACAAACCCGCTGCCATCCTGCTTGGTCTCAAAACCAACGGCACACACACATGTGGCTTGCCCGGCAACGGACGTTGATCCATCCCAGCAGTCCTGAGCGTCATTCTGCTGGCCATCACAATATTTGTCCACTGGACAATCCGTGCAGTGCCCATTTGTCGCATTAAAGTACGTCCCCGCATTACACAAACACCGTGGCGTTACACCGGCATAATACGCCTGTTCCTCCCCCGTCAAATCAGTGCGCGCGTTAGGGCAGGCCTCGCACGCGGCGCTGCCCGTGCCGTCCGTCACGGTATTCGCCACACAGTCCTGACACGCTGTCAACCCCGTCGCACCCGCAAACTGATGCCGCTGGCACGGCGTACACGCATATTGCCCCGTGCCTGCCGCCACCGTGCCCCTGGCGCACGGCGTGCACACAGCGTGCTGCATCTTAGGCTGACCCTCCACGCGAAACTCGGTCACGTTACAGCCGCCGCCCACTGTCTCGCACCGGCGGATCACCAGCGCAAAGTGGCGGTACGCCTGGATGAAGCTGAGCTCGCTCACGTTCCGCCGGTTGGTGCCGAAGCGGTCCCACTGCTGGCCGTCCGCGCTGCCGAGGACCTGGAACTCACTGAGGGTGTCGGCCGTGCTGCCGCCGTACGCCGCCGTGACGTGGAAGCCGTCCGGGACCACCAGCCCGGGCAGGTCCATGCGCAGCCACGCCCCGCACAGCCCGTCAAACTCGAGCGCCGGGTCGCTGCAGTTGGCCTTGTTCTGCGTGCCGTCGGCGCTATTGAGGCGGAGCGGGAGGTGGATTGGCGTGCCCGAGGTGGCGCCTGCGGACGACGTGTAGTTGCAGCGGGCGGCGTCGGCGTCGTCCGCAGGAAACAGCGTTTGCGTGTCCAGGTACGGGATGGTCTGGCGCGAGTAGTTGCCAGGAGGACAGGCCTGGCAGTCGGTGTCGGTGGGGTTGGATTCTTGGCCGTTCCAGCAGGTTTCTTTGCAATTTCTATGATCTCCAAGAGCATAGTTTGAGTATTGGAATGCTTCAGGACACTTTACACAAGATGGTGCAGACGACACAAAACCATAAATAGTCGTTATCCCACAATACTGACACTTTAGTGGTTCGTTCTGAATCCAGCCGCGGACATTAAAGTGCTGAATGGGAACGTAGTACAGCGTTTGAGATCCGACATCTGGAATATTGAAGCTCTCACCCTGTATATTTCCACTTGTCATGTCGCTCAAAAGGATACCCAGATACCGAAACGGTTGCTGCTGGCTTGAATCATAATCATCCCAAGAACTTCCATCCGCGCTGATTTTAAAGCTGACGGTGTATGCATTGTCAACTCCACCCGAGTCCCAGAAGCGCAGGTCAATCTCTTCAGCCTTGACGTCGCTTTCGAATTTCATGACAAACCATGCCGCTGGGGCGCCGTCCCACTGAAGCCCGGCGGGTGTGCTCGGCTGTGAACCACCCAGTCGCCAGTGCATATTGTACGCCTCATCCAGTTCATTCTGGCTCCCTTCGCCACGAAATAACACCAGCGCGTCCGCCATGTCCAACGGAGACGGAGTCGTGCACGGCGACTCACACTCCACGTCCCGAACCACCACACCCGACCGCAGCGTGACCTTGCCGATGCCCCGCTGCCCGTACGTCTGCAGCTGCTGCCGGATGGAGTCGTCGCCCATGTCCGTTGAGTTCAACACGTCCAGATACGCGCAGTCATGCGTTTCTCCGTACCGGTTGGTGTGACTGAGTGTGTTGTCGGAGCACACGAACGTGGCGCCTTCCATGGCGTCGTTCAGGTCAAAGTACGTCCAGTTGTATTTGGAAGTTGTGTAAGACGGGCATTGGTTACATTCCGCATCAGCGCCTTCGCGCTTGTGTCCCTCGCCGCAGATCGCGCACTCGGTCGCACTCGCTCGCGTGTAGCCCTCCGGGCACTCGCACGCTGTCTGTGCCTCGTTTGCCACCGCCACGCCCGTGCACCGCTGGTAGCGGTTGTCGGTGCCGTCGCAAATCGGCCAGTGGTAGCGGTCGTCCTCGTCGGCGGGCTGGGGGCAGGCGTCGCAGTGGTCCGTCGTGTTGAGGTAGCGCCCGGCCGCGCAGATGCAGGCGTCGAAGCTGCCGGCGGTCGGGTACGCGGCGGTGCGTGGGTAGGAGGGGGTCGTGGCGTGCTCCGGGCAGGCGCGGCAGGTATGGGTCGTGAGGTTTGCGTAGACTTGGCCTGTGTAGATTTTGTGCAGGCTTTGATCTGGTTTCAGCCATACGAGGAAATCGCCTGTGGGGGAGATGGCGGAAAAATATTGTTTTGCGTCGTGGCCAGTATGAATACCAGTGGCGTCTAACTTTGTCGTGGTATCAAATGTATAAAGATTATTATTTGAAGCATAAAGCCATAGATACTTCCCATTGGGATCAGATTCTATCCATGATACTCCAGCGAAAATTTGGTCAACCCATTTGAATGCAGTCGGTGTCTCTATGCATTCCGCCTTTAAACAAGTATCGACGGCATAAACATAAAAAGTATTTGTGCTTCCACTGCCAAAATACATCAGACTACCATCAGGTGACAATGCCATCATGGTGTTACCTTCGTTTAGAACATTGAAGAATGCGTTAAGACTGTCATCCCATTCTAGTTTTTTGTCATTGTATTCCTCTCCAGTCAGAGTACTTACAAAGTGCAAGCAATAATGAGACTGCCAGTTTTTTCTCTGCGAAAGAACAAGCAAATACGATCCATCACGAACTACCGCGAAATTCAATACATAAGCATCTTCGTTGAAACATTTAGGTGCATAAAAACTCGCCCATTGCCAATCCCGATCATCTCCCGCCCCTGCATTTTCAAATGCACTTGTTTTCAACGCCAGGACTTTGTCCCCTTCATCAGAAAAGAAGAGCGTGTGATCATCCGGGGTAATACCCATGTGTCTGGCCCCGGTGATGCTATAGTGTGAATTGTCGCCGTACGTTACAACATCACCATTTGATATCGTTATGCGTTTTATGCGGGTCAGCCCGTCCGTGTCTGACACGTAAATGTACTTTTGATCAGATGATACAACTGCGTCTTTTGCATCATTTAATGTCCCAGTCCCGATAATTTCAGTAGACGTCGCTAAGGCTCCTGCTTGTGTTTGCTCAACCCACCCCGTGAATTCTTCCGGATACGCTGTCTCTGCGCACACGCACTTGTTGGTTCCATTGAGTTTCGTAAACCCAGGCCCGTAGTCGGCGCACGTGCAGTTGTCCACACTCGTCGCGCCTTCGCCGGCCGTCGATCCAAACGGACAGGTTTCACAGGTGGCTCCTACGCCACCGGTGGAGTAGAAGCCCTTGGGGCACACGACGCACACGCCGGTGGTCGAATGTTGTTCGTATCCGGGTTTACAGGCGCACTGGGTGGTGGTTGCATCGTAAATGTAATTGGGGCCGATGTTGAGACACGAGCAGTTTTCGGTGAGCGTGGATTGAATGCCAGCGGTCGTGCCGAGGGAACACTTCGTGCATGCTTGGTCAATCAGCTGATAGCCATAGTAACCACGCGGGCACGACACGCATTGCTCAGTAACATTGTTGTATCCAAATCCCGGCGCACAGGCACAGACTTGCTCACTCGCGCTGACGGAGATAGGTTGAAGGTGGAGCTTTTCGACACCAGTAGAAGTCTGCAGGTACTGACATTTACAGTCTTCAACTTCATCAACGTACTCAGAACCTTCCGAGTCCTGTGTTGTGCCGTATGGGCAAACTTGACAAGTTCCATCGACGGCTCCAGTAGAGTAATTTCCCCGCCCACACACGACGCAGTCTTGATTTATGCGCTGGTATCCTTTATCACAAACACACCCATCTGAAACGGTGTTCTCAGAATGAGCAGGGCATGAGCAATTTCCAGGACTGATGGAGGCTTCGGTTGTTGTGGTTCCGCCATCACTGCACTGTATGCATGTTGAGTCTACCTTCTGTCCTTCTGCGTAATAGCCTTTGCCACAAACAGTACATGGCCCTCCTGCATTGCCTTCGTAGCCAGGCACGCACCAGCATAACGATGCATTGCCAGCAGTCGTGTACGATGTGTGGTTCATGTACGCCGTCGATGAATAGGAATCTGGACAAGCCGTACACTGAGTTTCATCAGGATAATACCCCGCCTCACACGCGCAGGTATTCTCGTCCGCCGGACTGACTGTATTGGCCGGACACACCTGGCATACCTCCTGCGCCACATCCAGCTCGTAGTTCACGCCGCACACGCAAAAATCACCGACCTCGCCCGTGGCGTTGGGCAGCGCCCCTGCGGTGCCGCTCTGCTGGCTGTTGGCAGGGCACAGCACGCAGTTTGTCTCGTTGACGCGCGTCGTGATGTTGTACCCGGTGGAGATGCGGCGGAGCGTGCTGCCGTCCATCGCCACCAGAAACTGCCCGTCGGGCGAGGCGGCCAGGCTTCTGGGCGTGGCGGTGTAGACGGTGGTGTAAACGTGCGTATTGTATGTGTTACTGGTCACGTTATAGATGCCGATGGAGCCGGTGTCGACCTCGAGGGTGTAGAGCAGGGTGCCGTCGTGCGAAAAGGAAATATCGGTGATGTTGACGGTGACGGCGGTGACGAGGGTGAAGGCAAAATTTCCTCCGTCGCTGATGCCAGTGATATCTGCCTTGTAGAGATGATGGTTCATGGCAACGTATATTTCCTCCTGCCGGTCGTTGTGCATGGATATGGCCGACGACAGTGAAGCATCAAAAGAATTTGTGGCAGTGACAGACTTTGACAACGAATCATGAAACGTAAAAACGTAGACATAAACATTTCCGCCATTAACAAATATCACATACAAATATCCATCATAAATTGAGACACCCACAATATTTGACCCGGCTAAATTCTGAGAACCGTCATTTCTGCTCAACACAGGGTTACTAGTAAACGCTTCGAAACAATCACCATTACACTCAGACTGCTTCCGATAGTCGTAGCGGATTCCTATGATTGTATCACCTGGTACACAATCAGTAATACCTGTGCGGCACGTACAGGAAATGACTGGGGAAAGAGGTCCAGTGTTTTCAGAAATCACAAAACTATCGGTCCCCTGTGTCATACACAAAGCAGCACACTCTGCTGCTCTTTGTTCTTGTGATCCAGACTGGGCTGCCATTTCATACGTGACATAATTTGGCTGGCTACCGCAATCTCCATTTTCATTCAATGCATAGTAAGTCCCATATTCCAGCCTCAAAATATCCGTGCCCTGCAAGATGAAAACATAGTGACCATCGTCGGAAACTGCAATGTAATCCAAAGCGCGCAAACCTTCGTCCAACGGAGGCGATTCATTGCCAATACACACATCCGAGTTCACCCCGTTGTACACCGGCACCGTCTCCCCCAAGCCCGTCGAGACATTGAACCTCACCACATTCTTCCCGAGCCAGGCCCCGCTCAGCACAAAAACCGTCTCCGCGCTGTCCCGGGCAAACGCGATCCGGTTGGTCCCGCCGTACGCATAGTCCAGTGCCGACATTTCATCATATGCCCTGGTATCCTCCACGCCAAAGGGATTGATGTGTACCCTGTCTACCTCCGTCGTCACAGGATAATGATGCTCAACACAGCGACAGACGCCGTCTCCCCCGCCCAGCGTCATATTCTGGCCATCGGTGCACGTGGCGTCCGCTGGCACCGCGACGGCGCATGCAAACGCCAGCACCACAAAGCCATGCCACGCGATACAGCCTGTCATGCAGTGTACGCACTCGCAATGTTGGCTGCAAGGCCCCGCGCCTGCGGGCACATATATACCTGCCCAGGGCAAGAGGGCGCTCTCACAAAAATAACCAAGGCTCCCCCGTGGGGGTTTCTAGTTTATTTTGAAGCATATTTTGAGCTGTGGTGGTATTTCTTGGTCTTTTCTGTGGGTGTTACATAATATGGAAACATTATGGATCTTGTCGGAAGCTTTCATCGTGTTATCCAACCAGCTCGCATGCCTATAGTACACTTGGTTGTGACAGGAATCGAATAGCCAATTTGAGTAAAGCCAGTAACGTCGTGCAGGAAAAATATATTTTGTACGAAGATACTGGCTTTACTAAAAAGTTGCATTCGATTTCTGTCGCAACCGACTGTAATCAACCCAAGAAAATCCCCCGTAAGGTCACGGCTGAAAAAAATTGTCCTCGGTGAACACGCCATGCACGCGCCGCGCGGCGAGGGCGAGGAACTGCGCAAACTCCTGGCGCGCCGGGCACGCGGCAAAGTCCTGGCAGATCTGCAGCAGGTTCGTCGACTGCAGGCTCTGCTGGAACGCGTCGACGATGGCGTTGAGCACGGTGCGCGTGTGGTACACGGCCCACAGGCACTGGCACGACGGCAGCAGCGAGTGGTGCACAAAGATGCTCTCGTTGGCGAAGCGCACGGAGCCGATCTCAAAGCACGGCCGGCAGCGCATCGAGCTCACGCAGCAGTCCTGCAGGGTGAACGTCGCGTGCTCGCGCGTGATGGGCATGGCGTGCTGGATCTGCGCGCACACCTTGCTGAGCCCGCCGTTTTGGCGCTTGCCGACGAGCTCCATGTGCGCGCCCCAGAACTTGAGGAACGCGTCGACCGTGTCCGAGCCGGTCGTCATCTCGGTCGCCCACGCCTCGCCCTGCTCCGCGCGCTCGCGCACGAACGCGCTGTAGTCGTTGCCCGACAGGATGTTGATGCCGCAGAAGGACACCCACGCGTCGCAGTTTTCGGGGGTTGGGACGGGTGGCGTTTTCATGTTGTTTCGGTGTTTCTTCCCATGTGGACTGTGATCGTTTTTTGTTTTTTCGCTTGTCATGTTTGTTTTTTATTTTCTAAGTATTCTTCGCAAAAATTCACCCAAAATAGTCCCAAAAACTTTGAAGATAATCAACAGTAAAAAGAAACAAGACCAAAAACACGAAAAGCCATGGCAGCAGAGGAGACGCCAGCGACGCAGTTCCGCCGCCACATCCTGGTCCAAGGCCGCGCGCCCGACACGGACCTCTTCCTCTACACCCACTCCCCGCGCAAGCCGTGTCTCGGTGTGGAGACCTGTTCTTCAGCCAGCAAAACACCCGCGCCGCGCGTCGCCACCAGCTCACTGCTCGTGCGCCGCGAGGCCCTGGCCCCGGAAGCGGAAGCCGCTGGCGCACTGCCGCGCCTGGAACTCGTGCTGGCCACCAACTGGCATTTTCAGGAGCGCGCCCCGGCCGCTTTTTTTGCTCTGGCCGGCACGCAGCGTCACATCGATACACCCCTCCCTCTGCCGTCGGGCGAGTTCCTGCCTCGGTACGAGACTACGCTGTGCCGCTTTGCGCCGCTGGCCCTGGACGTCAGCACGGGGGCGTGCGAGGGCTGGACCGTGGAGGCCTGCGGCCTGGGCGCCACGATGGGCGAGTGGGCGTGCTACGAGGAGGGCGACGAGCTCCGCACGCTCGTGTTTGGCTGCGATGCGTGTCCGGAATTTTGGGCGCGGGTGGACGTGGTCTGGGACGCCACGCGTGCGCTGCTGCTGGCCGTGCAGCCGTGCAAGTTTTTTGCCTACACGGCGGTGAATGCACGCGGGAAGGACCCTGTGGTGCTGCGCGCTATGCAAGTTGTCCCGTTTTTTCGGGTGGCACTCAAGCCGGTAGCCCTGCAGAAAAAGTGCGAGGCGTGGCTGCAGGGTGGCGACGCGAGTTGGAAGCGGAAGCGGGATGCTGAGTGATTTACTGTTTTTGGTGGTTTGTTTGTTTTGCTATAAATTTTTTCTTCAGTCTGTCATGCAGAAAATCACGGTGGTACCTATGCAAAAAATCACGGCGTCGTCCATGCAAAAAAATCACGGCGTCGTCTATGCAAAAAAATTCACAGCGTCGTCTATGCAAAAAATCCCGGCGGTATCTATGCAAAAAAATTCAAGGTGTCGTCTCTGCAAAAAAATCACGGCGTCGTCCATGCAAAAAAATCCCGGCGGTATCTATGCAAAAAAATTCAAGGTGTCGTCTCTGCAAAAAAATCACGGCGGCATCGGCAGCTTCAGCGCGAAATTCCGTGCGACTAGGTATTCCCGCGCCGACACCGCTTTGCCACGAGGCGCCTGCAGGTTGCGCCGCAGTCTCGTCTCGGTCACCCAGAACGCGCCCGAGTCCTCAAAGTGCACGAGCCACTTGCCGTGCGCGTAGGCGCAGACCGTCCCGTACACGAGCGCCTCGGTCTCGCCAAAGCGCTTGCCGGGCAGTGGCGCCGTCGCAAACGCCGTGCCCACGCAGTGCCCGATCAGGTTGCTGGCGCAGAGCCGGCAGTACTGTGTCACGCCGCGGTGCAAACGCTTCTTGTGTGGCTCGCAGACGCGCGTGTCGCGGTCTGTATTGGAAGGCAGCAGCGTGTTGACGGCGGTGGATGCGGCAAACGTACTGAGCGGGCCGAGCGTTGTGGTGTCTAGGGAAATTTCTGCGCCGAGGATATCCAGCGGGTTGTACTCGCGCGGGCGGTAGTGGTCGATCGCGTGCGTGTCGTCCATGTTTGCCGTGGCGTGATTTTTTGAAAATTTTGAGAGGTGTGTTTTTACAGTAGGATTTCACCGGAAATAGTTTTTGCTTGGTTTATTACTCGACAGGAGTTTTTTTTGTTGGATAGACTTGAAACCACAAGTATATAAACAAAGTATAACCCCCAGACAACCACCCCGAGGCCATGGCCGCGCGCGAATACGACACTCTGCTTGACGAACCCAAAGACGACACGGCGTGTTCCATGTACAATAACACAGACCCGGCGTTGTATACCAACGTCGTGCACCCGTCGGCCGCCAATGCGGGAGATGACACCGAGTTGTACTGCGGCGGATTGAGCTGGCTTGTTTGTTTCATCGGCTTTCCGTGCATTGGTTTCTGTCCAATCGACAAGAGGCCACGAAGCCGGGCTTAGCTTTGTTTTGGTGGTTGATAGAGCTTAGTTTTTTTCAGTACCGTCATCTACCATTTGGTTGACCCCCTGTGAACTATTTGGTAAGCTAATTAAAAAATAGTGGGTGTGGCATTTCTAATTGAGAAATAGGGGGTGGGGCGAGCGAATAAAAATTCCCAAATAGTTCACAGGGGGGTCAACCAAATGGTAGTCGACGGTACCTGCCATAAAAATAAAAACGACACATACCCACGAATAACCCACATGTGCCTTTTCGACGTCAATCCACACTCATTTCTGCGACACACAGACACCAGCCAAAAAAACAGCCAGGGGGAGGTATGATCCCTATCGACTCCGTGTGCGACATCAACCTCCTCGCGCTCGCGCTGAGCGTCAAAATCGCAAAGCAGCGCATGGCGTACAACGACATCCAAAAATTCAACACGTTTCTCAGCGCCGTGGCCCGCGAGCCGGTGCGGCCGACCGTGCACGCGCTGGGCTTTAGCATCTCGGAGAGCCTCGAGGTCCCGTTTGCGGTCATGTCGGACCAGCAGCGGGAGCATGTGGCGGCCATGGTCCGCGCGCACGCGCCCGCCCACGTGTGCACCGACAGCCGCGACGAGCGCGAGCACCTCATGCAGTACGAGGTGGCGGGCGGCGGCGAGGCCGCCTGTGTCGGCACGGCGCGCGTGCTGTGTGCGCTGCTCGTGGCCATGCGCCAGGCGTACGGCGCGCTGCAGGACACCAACCTGGAGCTCCTGGACTTGCTCGTGCACTTTGCGGTGAATGACCGCAAGGTCCCGTACGCTGAGCTCGTGGGGAAGCTGCGGGAGCATGGTTACGCGGTGGAGTCCTGACTTTTTTTGTGGTGGGCATTTGTATTTTTTGACTCCGATGGATAAATGACAGTAGATAAGCTTTGGCCACGACAACGACGTGCGTGGCAGTGACTACATGGCAGAACCACAGAAAAACACACACAAGTTACCCGTCGTGCCCGGTGCCAGGGTGCAATCCCCGAGCTTTGGCCATGGCGTGGTCACGTTCGTCCATGGCGACGACGTCCACGTCCGGACCGAAGACGCGGTCGTCATTGAACACGTGAGCAGTGTTCATTTTCTGCCGGTGCAGCGCCTGGACAATGTCCTGGTGTACGTTACAAAGGCGGACGTCGTGGTCGGCCAGAGCCAGCCGCCCAGACATGGCGGTCGCGTGCAGCCGGGCGTCGTTTGCCAGAAGGACCACGCGGGCGTGCTGGTTTTACTGTCACAGACACAGGAGAGTGTGTGGGTGGACCGTGCGAGAGTGTGTGCGTTTGAGATAACACCGAGTAACGACATGGTGTATATATGTCCTTGAGATTTTTTTGGGAGTGACTGGGGTCGAGACAAAAAATGTTGACTGCGCGTAGCGACTTGTGGGTGCCCGTGCTGGTGTGGGTGGAGAGGAGGCTGCGTGGCATCATGAGCCAGCAATGATATTTTTTGTGTGCTTTTATAAAACATGAACAAAATACAGTCCCATATACTACCACAGCAGACTTTCCACTGCCAATCCCTGCACAAAAACCAAACAACCACAACACCCAAACAATCACGAGGCTTCCAGCAGAACGTCCATGTTGCACAGCGCAAAGCTCGCGCGCAGCTGCTCAAACACCCGGTCGCGCGACACCACGCACAGCCCGAGCCGCGCCCACGCCCCGCAGTGCAGTCCCGCACACAGGCACCACAGCCGCATCGCCAGCAGCAGCATCGTCGCGTCCGCCGCGTCCTTGGTCTTTTGGCACGACACGTGGTGGTAGCGCTGCGAGTGCGTCAGCACCAACATCGGCGAGAGCCGCCGCCCGACGCCAAACGCGTACATGTGCCGGTTCCGCGCCAGCCGACCCGACAGCTCGCGCGCCTTGGTCCCGGACAGCTGGTCGTTGTCGATCAGCACCACCTGCGTCTCGGTGCTCGCCAGCGAGCGCTTCAGGCAGGTGAGCAGCGCGGGGTCCACGTCAAACATTTGCGTGATGTCTGTGTCCGCCGTCGCACCCCGCAGCCCGAGTGGGTTCAGGGACGGGGGCGGCGGCGGGTATGCGTAGGTGCGTGCCAAGGCCAGGAGCGCGATGAGGGCGGTCAGCGTGAGGGCGGCGGTGTGCGCGGGCGTGGCGGCAGCGGTGAACATGGTGCGGGCGGGGTGATGGAACAGAGTAGGGTTAATTTTTGAAAAATTTTGGAGGTGTTTTTTGAGTGGTGATACTAGTAATGAAGTCAACAAATGTTTTCTGAGGTCAAAAAAGCTACAAGATGACGAGTATTCAGGAACACTGTAAATGTAATAAGTGCTATTCAAATGTGCGTGGTCGCAGCGTATTATTTTTGAAAATTTTTGAATTAGTAATAATCTTAGGCTTAAAAATTGGTTTTATTTTTAGATAGCCATATACTTGGTTGCGACAGGAATCGAATGCAATATTTGAGTAAAGTCAGTAACGTCGTACAGAGTAAATATATTTTGTACGATATTACTGGCTTTACTCAAATGTGGCATTCGATTCCTGTCGCAACCAAGTGTATTTAAATTTATGACTAGAAGAAAGACACAAATCGGATTCGTCGTCAACAATTACATGAAGTGACTAAGAAGGAAATTCTTCTACAACCTATTTAGTTTCATGCATGAACACCTAAATACCCGGAGGCTTCCAGTCTGCTAACGGTTCGAGGGCTTCATTTTTATCACTGGCTTCATTCCAGACCTTTAATGGGTTTATCTGTTTTTCAGGAAGTGCAGAAATCTTTTCAAATTTAGCTGTGCTTTGAAATAATGCCTTCAATAATGTGAGTGCATGAATAATATTCTTCCTTTCCATATCAGTAGGTGCCATCGTTATATCGTTTTTGCGTTTTGTTGGTCGTTTTTGACAGTATTGTTTGATTATTGTCAGTATTGTATTGAACCTTTGTGTTGCTGGGTTTCCATTGAAACTCATTTCGTTTGTTTTATTGTCTATCGTAATCTCTGCTTCCAAGGCATAATCACCCTTCAATTCTTCCTTGTCCACGGTAGCTCTTTTTGCCCACTCATGCATGGGATTAGTCAAGTGATCTTTCACAGTGTCACGATCTGCCTTATTTTCTTTGTGTGTAAATGCCTCTTCAACATCAATAAATTCTTCAGACAGAGTAAAGTACATTCCAAAGTTTTTCATGAAAAAAGTTAAAGCGGGTTCGTTTTCATATATCACGATTGTAAATATTCTCGTAAATGGAAATGTTTTATGTGCTTCTTGCAAACAAGCTTTGACCACTTGGGTACCAAGTCCCAATTTCAGATTTTGACCTTCTTGTGTGACATACACCTTATCAATAAGAATTGTATTGTCTTTTAATACTTTACTACCATGTTTTTCACACATACAGACAGCCACGACTTTCTTGTCATAAGTCATACATGTTGTCCAGAGTGGGGTTTCCAAATCTAAAAATGATGTTTTCCAGTCCTCTACTTTATTATTTTCTTCATCATAAGTTGGGGACTGTCCAGGGGCCAATCCGTGTTCTGGATTACCATCTTTTGTTATGTTATGAAAATCACGAAATGCTTCGAGCAGCGGTTGTATATCATTCCAGTTCTTCTCGTTTCTCTCTGCAGAAGTATTAAAGTGTATTGTGTTTAGTTTTGAAGGATCTACCTTTTTATCCACTGTTGGCTTGTCCCTATCGCCTGCCTTCGCCCCAGGCGGAGTTTCTATTTTGGGTTTTTCTTCTGAGGGTGGTTTGACATCGCTTCCATCGCCACCCGCGCCGTCTTCATCCAACCCCGGTTCTTCAGGTGTAGGTTTTTCTCTTGGGGCTTCTGCTTCGCCACCGCCTGCCGCAGCTACTTCTTTTGCAGGGCTTACCTTTTTGAATGATACTGTAATTTTTGTCTTATTAATTTCCGATACATACTCTGCTTCTTTTCCACCTTTCAATTTCTTCACAAACAAATACGGATTGAACTCCGCATTTTCAATGTACCATTTTATTTGTTTTCCTTTTATATCCTCGTATTCAGTCTCACTAAAGTTGAGATATTGTTGATCTGTTGGCACGACCTTATTATTGTACGATCCTGTTTTTCTGAAGGTTTTCAAAAACTCTTTTGCTTCATCCCCTTCCATTTTCTGATATGTTATTGTCTTTTTGGTACTGTTACCATCGCCACCTTCACCTGCATGAGCTGATTTCGCTGCTACTTCGGCATCAGCGTCTTTTTTCAAAGACTTTACTTTAGACTTGAAAGTTGACGCTTCCGCCAAAGCATCTTTTGCCGCTTGCAAGTAATCTCTGCGGATGCTTTCTATTTTTGCTTTATAATCTGCAAAATTGAACTTTTCCACATACGTTTTCAGGTTTTCTCTAATCCTATTATCGATCTCCTCCACTTTATTTTCTGATACTGCCTTTTTGATATTTTCATACTTTTGATTCAACTCATCTATCCGCCCTTGAATGTCTGGACTGTATTCGTCCTTGAATATCGTGGTTGGATCTTGTACATTTTCTGGATTTGCAGCGGTTGTATAATTTGTTCTTATTTCTGTGTAAGTTTTTTCTTCTTTGTTTCTTATAAATTCAAGAAATAATGTCACCATGTCATTTTTGTGCTCTTCCATGTTGTCCTTTGTTATCATAATTGCAGTTTCTTCTGCAATCAATGTGTGAGGTCTGTCTGTCTCTTCTATTTTGTTTGCAGATGGGTTACTCACATCCATTGCAATTGTTGTATCGCTGCTTGTAAACCTAGCATAATTTGTCGTGAAATACAAATTGTCTCCACCCTTTTCTTTATAAAATGTATAATTTTGTCTTGTCAATTTTTGTAAGTTCTTGTCCAACTTCGGACCCCCGTCTGCTTTCACCACGTCCACCCGCTTCGGCCCCAGATACATATACATTTCCGCCCGCGAGGGCTGCACTGCGCCCGCCGGCGCGCATGGCTTGCACACGCGCCCAGTCTTCACCCGCCGGCCGCTCATTCCGTTGTATATAATACGACCACACGACCTCGCCTGTGACGCGGGGCGCACAGCAAACTGCTTATATAAGATTTGCACGGCGACCGATGCTCGTCAACCTGTTTTACGGGACTCGGTACCTAACTAACTTCATATCGGTGAAAATGCGGCAGAAAACGGGTGTTTTTTTGTGGAAGCAGCGCGTCGCGGGCGTGGCAGGTGTGGGCGGTTTGGCGCTGTTCATGCGTGAGAGTCTGAGACCATGACGAGATTTTTTGTGTAGTGAGCTTGGTGAAGTTGACAGACAACGGCACAAGGCAATCACGAGAAATTTTGCGTGTTGAGTCTACTCTATGTCTAATATGTTTTGGCATGGCAAAACAATAAAAGATGCAAAGAACTGCCACTCTAAATAAATCGTTTAGGGCTGATTGGGTTATTAACAACTCTTGATGTACACAAAGAACACCTCAAAGAAGACATAGACTGCCAGGTGCAAATAATCTGATGTGTGCTGTCACTTTACCTGCACTGCCAAAACTTATTAGACTGACAGTATGTGAATTCTACAACAAATTCATAAAAATCTCATGCCAGTACACATTGACAAACACCCACACAGCAACCCCAGCTAGCAAAAAAATCAACCGCGATGACCCCGCCGGCGCAGCTGGGTGTCATCTCAGCTACACTCCTCAATATCACCAAGCCCACCACCCTTCGCGACCAAGCAGCCCATGGTACTGGCCCGGGTCATGCCACGCCTTTCCCTGTCGCCAAACGCAATCTTAGCGCCAGCATCATCGACCACCGGCGCGCTGGTGCGGCAAAAAATGTCCAGCCACGTATCGCGCACCGGCGCGCAGCTGAACAAAATCCAGATACCCATGGCGGTATCCCGGTTGCCAAAATCACACAGGACCACGGCGTGTGCATGCTGCGGCGGGACGACCACCTGCATCCGCCACAGTTTGAATTCCGCGGTGCGTCCGTTTTGCATCTGAAAGGTGATGTGATGCCACGAGACAAACATGCGGGCCACCATGGCGCCACCAGCGACGAGGTCGTCGCGCAGCGTGACGTCGACGTGGTAGGTGTGCCTCAGTGGGGGTGGGGCATGGTGGACGGTGGTCGTGGGCAGGGACGTATTCGCGCGAGGAGGGCCAAGGTCGACGGTGGTCGTGGGCAGGGACGTATTCGCGCG
>MDSV01177102.1_pt1 | contig 29218 bp, 28 predicted proteins | sample 810851 | NCBI WGS metagenome assembly MDSV01 (sample SAMN05326640, study PRJNA326480) | marine metagenome | isolation source: seawater | place: Atlantic Ocean: North East | collected 2012 | reverse complement strand
TCTAATTCCGGTTCTGGTTCTGGTTGTGGTTCTGGCTCCGGTTCTGGTTCTGGTTGTGGTTCTGGCTCCGGTTCTGGTTCTGGTTGTGGTTCTGGCTCCGGTTCTGGTTGTGGCTCCGGTTCTGGTTCCGGTTCTGGTTCTGGCTCAGGCTCAGGCTGTGGCTGTGGCTCTGGCTCTGACTCTGGTTGTGGTTCTGGTTCTGGTTCTGGTTCCGGTTGTGGTTCTGACTCCGGTTGTGGTTCTGGTTCTGGCTCTGGTTCAGCATTGTCTCTCTTTATTCGACAGCAAAGTTTGAATTCGGGTCCTGAGACATGGGGAGTGAGGGGTGACTCTGGAGACATAGTTTCCTGTAATCCAATCCGAAATTTAATAAATTCTTTTCCACCAAATAAAGTATAGTTATATTTTCCGTGACCGATTCCAAATTGTACATTTGCATTACCCATCGAAGTAAACGTCGACCCAGATGAATCATCTCCGTATTTAAAAACATTTGTATTATATTTTATTGCATTTGATTCTACTGTACAACTATTTTGAATGTTATTATTACTTTCTGTTTTTGTTGAAGTAACTTGAAATCCATCAGGACCAATTGCATGATATAGAGTAGTATTATTTTGACTATACTCAAAAGACAATAATGAATCTCCTAAAGTCGCAGTTGCAACTCCTTGTTGTTCATTATTCTCAAATACCAAACTTTTATTATTTAGTGTACAACGAAAATCAGGAGGTGAACCACCATTGGTAGGTTCAGATGTAAGTTGTATAAATGCCGGAATCTCTGGAACAGTTGAGGCCTTTAATTTAATTTTAGAATTATCAACACCAGTTAACTCAATATATGCATCTGGATTTAGAACGTCACCATCACGAAGGGCATTAATAATAATTGCTTCATTTTGAACAACGAATTCCCCGTTTGTATAAGCATTTACTGCGTCACTTATTTTTCTACATACCGCTTGTTCAAGCGATTCGTTTTGCTGCTGACCATCACCTTCCTCGAAAATTATAGCGGTTGGTTGGTCTCGAAGAACTAAACTTCCCGCTACTGTAGACGCCATCTTAATTCCCTCCCCCCCAAGAAGGGATGCGATGTCTCCAACGCCATATAAGTCACTAATATCTGTTTTTCTATTATCATGTGCTATATTGAATCGCACGGTTTGTGACCAACGCATATTAAGTGATTATTTTATTTTATTCAAAATAAATTAATGATTTTATTCGCAAAATTTAATTATATAATGTTTTTGTAGGAATAAAGTTTTTTTGGAAGTTTACTTTATTTTTTTGATTTTTAAATAAATTATAATCTTTACTCAGATACTTTTTTTTTATTAGACTCATTTCAATATCCATGCTATTTAAAACCGACACAATCCAAAAATTATTGTATAAATGAATCCTTTCTTTGTGGAAAGGAATACGTAATACAGGAAAAATAGAGTTGTCGTAGTAAAATTTAATCCTCCCAGAACTTGAAATATCACCAGTTCTTATTTTATCAATTATTTCATCTGAAAAGACAATGGAAATATCTGATGAAATTTTAATTTTATGTTCATTAGAACCATGTGCCTCTTGTTTGAATGAATAATGCTTTTTTATTCCAACTTCGTCAACAACAACGATATATTCGTTTATATCAGGACTGTCAACATAAAACATTATTTTGATGGTAAAAAATGAATTTCCATGATTTTGTACAGTTACATATTCATTCCATTTGTCTGGCATTATTTTTGATTGTGAAAACATATTTGCATCGATGGCGTCTGAATATCTATCTCTCATATTTGTAAAATTTGTATAATTTTTGACGAGTGTCTGCATATTCGCCTCGCTCTTCAGAGCTAAAGATTTTGATAATATTTCATAAATATTTTGATAAATATTTACAGATTCTTTTAGATAACCAATAAATGACATAACTTTTATAAATAATTTTTTATTTATTTGAATTTCAATAAGACAATGTAAAGGTATCTCTAATATATTAATATAAGAGAGATCAACAATGGGAATACCAGCGTATTTTAAATATATTAAGAATAAAGTAAAAAGAAGTATTTTACTTGAACCACCTAAACAAACAAATCGTTTATTTTTAGATTTTAATGGAATTATTCATGGTTGCAAGGAAGAAATTTTTGCTGATAATGGTTTAGAAAAAGACATATATCCAAAAATACTAAACTATATTGAATATATTGTTAAATTAATTGAACCATCCGAATTACTATTTATTGGAATAGATGGTGTTGCACCAAGAGCAAAAATGGAACAGCAGCGTAAAAGAAGGTATAAATCTGTACAAGATAAAAATGTCAAGCCAGCCATGACTGGTTGTGTAAGACAAAAATGGGATTCCAATGCTATATCTCCTGGAACTCGGTTTATGTCTAATCTTGACTACCAATTGTATACTTCTAAATATTTAAAAGAATTATGTAAATCAATTAAAGTGGTAATTTCTAATTCGTCATGTCCTGGTGAAGGCGAACAAAAAATTTTTCGTTATTTAAGAAAAGTCCCTGATGATGGTGTTAATGTTATTCATGGGTTAGATGCCGATCTTATAATGCTAAGTCTATTACAAAATCAAAAAACTATTTACCTATATCGAGAATATTTAGAAAAACCTTTTTTTCTTTCAGTAAATGCATTTGATGATTGTTTAAAATCAAATCATAATAATTGGAATTCTCAAGATTATGTTTTCCTATCATTTCTCATGGGGAATGATTTTTTACCACATTTCTACGCATTATATATGCGTATGGGATTATTAGACAAGGTATTAGAAATTTACGACGAAGTGAAGAATGAACTAAAAATGAATTTAATAGTTAACAATAAAATTAATCATTCATTTTTGCTAAAATTAATACAGAAACTAGCAATTCGAGAAAATCAGCTTGTTAAAAATAGGGCAAATGCTATGGTTTACAGGAAATTAGTAAAACACGGTCATTCACCCGAGGAGAAATTTGAACATTTTCCAGACTACTTTCGTAACAAAGAGATTTTTATAAATTTTGGTAGCGATGGTTGGGAAAAACGATATTATGACACCATACATATGACTGATAAAATAGACGATATGTGTAAAGAATATGTAAATGGTCTTGCGTGGAATATTAAATATTACACTACTTCTGACCCAACGGATAATTCTGTTAATCAAACCTGGTATTATCCATTTTTACATGCGCCATTGCTTAAAGATTTAGCAAATTATCTTGAAAAATCTCCTATTCATTATCCAATGAATAATATTGGTAAATCATATACATCTTTGCAACAATTGGCAATTATTCTCCCACCTCAATCGGCACATTTGTTACCAAAAACATGGAAAAGTGAAATTCTGAGAGCTGAAGAAACATATCCTAAAAGATTTATGCTTGATCCTATTGGGGCTGTTTTTCGTTGGGAATGTTCGCCTGAACTACCTTATAATGATGAATCAATATTAGAAAAATTGAAAAAATTACCATTAACAACACCTGAAAAAAAGCGAAATATAAAACATAAAGAACAAATAATAAAACCAAAGCCCCTGAACATGGGGGTTGGGGTGGAGGAAATATAAGGGTGAATCTATTTTTATTAATAATGTGTAATGTTGTACCTTGGACTGAACAATATAGGCCTATGGAATCATCGGAAGTATGTGGTAATTATTTAGAATTTGATCAGGTATTGGAATATGGTCGTCAATCAAAAAATCTATTACTGCATGGACCGTCTGGAACTGGTAAAAGTTCTGCTGTACGAGTACTTCTGAAAAATGTTCCAAAAGATTCAAAATTAATATTAGATGCTAAAAGTAGAGCGAGTGAAACTACACAACATTTAATTCATAAACTTACTACATTTTCAATGAGAAAAACCAGTTATAATCAACGATTTGTTCTTGTCGATGAAGTTGACTCTATTCGAATCCAGAATCAAAAAATGTTTATCAGACCTCTTACGAAGGATATTGGTCGAAGAGAAAAGAAGGACAGAGGTATTATATTTCTATTTATTTGTAATAGAATTGACAAAGTTTCAGAATTTATTATTCGTAACTGTGTCGTTATTAATTATAATTCATTAGAATTTCATCAATGCGTTGATTACTTGGTCAATATTTGTGAAAAGGAAAACTTAATTTACGATAAAGAATCATTAAATAAAATTTTCTATGGAATTGGACAAGATATGCGGAAGATGGTTTCTACCATGCAGTATTTAAGTTTGTTAATGAATAAAAAAATACATTCAGATGATTTAGTAAATGTAGACACATTAAACAAATTAGATTTCACAGTATTATTTGACAGAGTATTTAGAGAACAAAATATAATGAGTGTAGTTAATGAATTATATTTTCAAGCATATTCTATTATTACATTAAGTATCAAGTCATTACAATATCATTCTAAAAAAAATCAGTTAACAAACGATTATGTGCAAGTATTGGCAAAAATTGCCAATGATTCTAGAACCACGGAAAATACGTGGTTCTTAATTTATAGATTAATAAACGAATCACCATTAAGACAATCTCTTTTTAGTAAGGAAACATAAAACTATTTTTGGCATAATATATATTTCTGTTATATCTTTTGGCGATTTGTATTTCATATTCTGGTAATTCTCTCATCCAATTCATATAAATTATTTCTCCGTATTCAGGATATTCGTTTTTTTTAAATTGAACTACATTAATACCAAGATTTTGTAGATTAGGAATTAATTTTATTAGATCTTCATATGAGCAATAAATATCATGAAATTCTAAGCATTCTTTATCAAGTACGCATTCATTTAGATTATAACTTTGCTCCAAACGAATAATTCTCGCTATTTTTGATAACAATGAATACGGATTTAACAACATTTTTGATATATCTTTCCATAATATCGAATCATATCTTAATTTATTAATGAAATAATTACTATTTTCATTAATAACAACATTTAACGCTTTAAATGAAGATTCCTCCATGGTTAGCTAACAATATATTAAAATTGTTTGTTCATTTTTTTACTGCGCGCAGACGCGCCATTCCCGGCTAGCTGCGTCTCGGCTAGTCTCTGACTGGCAGCCGACGGCCGCGAAGCTATAAAACAGCTACGAAGCCACCAAAACAGTTTAATAATCCAAATAAATGGTGTAAATAGATACATTTGTTTCTTCACGTATCCGTGTTCTGTTGTTATTACGTAACCGCGCTTTCTATAAAATTCGCGAACACCTATCCCAGAAATACAAACAATATTACTAAATCCATGTAGCAATGCTGCTCGCTCGGCATCACATAATAGCCTTGTACCTATTCCTTTATGTTGGGAACCCAATTCTGAACCGACACCTGAAAGACTACCATATACATGCAATTCGCGAATAAGGGCAGAGTTTTTAAGTTCATCTAGCCCAGGGGAATCGGGAATACGCAAACGAATAAATCCATAAATTATTTTTTCATCTTTAGATTCGTAACTAATGAAAATTTCTTTTCCACCCGATGCTAAGTATACACGAACTTTTTTGTAAATTTTATCAATTTTTCGACCTTTAACTTCACGACATCGGATACACTTACAGTTACTAATCTTAGATAATGATTGACGCATATTTGGTTCTGAACACCCTCCGGTTATATATTCTATTGGAATATCACGTATCACTCTGTTAAGTCGAATCCAAGGATGCATTCGTTGTTTAGCATAAATCAAAACCTTTTTCAATTCTTCATCTGAATATGGTTTGTACTTACCTGATTTATGCATCTTCTCATAGATTGACCAAGGAACAACCGACACTGGATATAATTTTATTTGGTCTGCTTGTAAATTTGGATCATATAAAATTTTATCAAACATTTTTATATCTCTCTTTGGAGTCGAACCTAGTAAATTTGGCATTAAATGTATATCAACTTTATAGCAATTATCCTTCAATAATTTTATAGCTTTTATTGAGTCTTCTATTTTATGACCTCTATTTGACATTTTCAAAATTTTATTACTTGTGTGCTGAACTCCCATTTGTACTCTTGTACATCCAAAAGAACGAAATCTTTTTATTTCATCGAGATTAATTGAATCTGGTCTTGTTTCTAAAGTTAATCCAATTACTCTAACTCTTGATTTCTCATTTAAAAGTATTTCTGTTTCTAACGGAAATCTTTCAATTCGTTTTGTATCTAATACAATATTCGCGGCATAATAAATATCTCTTACAAACTCTTCCTGATATTCATTTGGATATTCACTCCATGTACCACCAAGTACAAGAACTTCTAATTTATCTGGAGTATGTCCCATTCGAATATATTGGTCGACTCTCATAAATACTTGTGTAACACAATCATAATTCGCAGCATTTGCTCTCAACACACCAGGTTCTTTAGTTAAATAAGATCTTGGTTGAGCTATCCAATTATTGCCTTCGTGAGCAGGTTCACTTGGACAATAATAACAGTTATGTTTACAAGAGAAGTTTTGAATTTTTTTTTTACCAGTCCGTTTATCCATATATGTTGGTGTCGCAGATGTAAATACAGTAACAACCAATACACCAGATTGAGAACGCATTGCTTTTTTGGTTATCAATCCATAAAAGTTATTATTTTTTAGTTTTAGATTTTTATAGCTACAAACTAAATCCATCTTTCTAAGTTCTACTTTATGTTTTCTTCTGAACATTCTCATTTTTTTTTCTAATTTTACCCAATCTGAAATAAACTGATTTTCCAACACAAAATCATCAATAAACATTGAGTATTTTATATCATCATAAGTAAGAACGACATTCGTTCTTGCTTTATTTACTAAATCTTCAATAGCTTGCATTTGTAACTACTGCCTCAGTAGTTACTCTACATAATTATTCATTTTTTTAGAAAAAAAATTTTAACTAAGAGAGTTTGCTCTATTTCTTTCAAATGTTCTTGGTTTATATAATGGCATTGGTGTTGATTCCGGTGGATTCAGATCAATATGAACTTTATCAAATATATTAATAATACTATTTTTAATATTATCTGTTCTTTCTTTATCAGTTAATAAAGTGCGCGACGATGCACCTTCTAGATAGGCCACACATATACTATTTATCAATTCTTTATCGTTAGTTCCAGTCACAACTCTATTAACACGATTACCATTGTATGTATGAACAGTGGAAATACCTAAACAAATATTATAATAAATCTTCATTGATTTTTTTATTTGTTCAGACAATTTTTTTACAAGATATTCCGGATATGATACCGAATAAGAATCATATAACAATAATATTGTGTTTAGTTCTTTCTCGGAATATGCTATTTTTTGTCTAAATTGCGGATAACGAATAAATAATTCAAAAATATTTTTATTTGTTATAAAAACATTTTTTCTGACTTCTTCCAAATAATTATTAATAAAAATATCTAAACCTAAAAAATCTGCTAATGGTAAAATATTTATTATTTTTTCAGGTTCTAGATTTGGCCAAGTTACTTCGTTCTGGATTTGGATTATTTCGTATATTTCATCCATTTGATTCATACCAAATTTATACGGTGAATGTACAAGTTCCAAATCCATCTGTGGTACAGGAATTATATCCATTTCAGAAAAATTATCCAATAAACCCTTCGCGGTTAATAAATCTCTCCTATATTGAGTAGTGCTAGTCACATCATCGAATTTAAATATAATTGTATTCTGACACATGATAAATTCCTATAATACTATCAAGATTTTATTCCAAAACACCATATAACATATTTATAACAGAATCAACTAGACTAGTATATTCATTGTATATAACCACCCTTTTTCTTTTGCCATTATTTATAAATGTAGTCAATAAGTCATTTCCTTTTAATTGTATGCATGCCATTTTCGTACCATTTTTAATTATTAAACTTTCAGGACCAAGTGTTACAACGCTGTCTCTGGGTATCTCTTTTTTAAATAAATATTCAATTTGTATTAATTCACTTTTTTGCATCTGAGATTCATAATCATCAGGAACTTTTGATTCTTCCACCATGCTTATATTTGTCACACTAATACATTATCTTCATTTTTTCATATAAATGCATTTTCATATTAATTATAATTATGGCAGATATAGAAACATTTGAATCGACAGATGCTGGAGCGTCCGAAACCATTCCTATGGAAGCAGGTCAAATACGTAAAGGAGGATATATTTGTATTAAAGGGCGGCCGTGTAAAGTAACATCTGTTTCTACTTCAAAAACTGGAAAACATGGACATGCAAAATGCAATTTTGTGGCTACAGATATATTCAATGGGAAAAAACTTGAAGATATTGTTCCGTCATCCCATGGAACGACTGTACCAAATGTATTTAAATCTGAATATTCATTATTAGATATTTCAGATGAAGATTATTTAACTCTGATGACTGATAACGGCGAAACACGCGAAGATCTGAAAATGCCTTCATATCCATCAGAATTGGAAGAGCAAATAAGGAATGGATTTGAACAAGGAGAACAACTAATACTTGGTGTAGTAAAAGCCATGGGTGAAGAACATGTTATGAGTTGCAAAAAAGATAATTCTTAAAGATTTAAAAATTATATATTACATTATTTTAATGAAACTTGTTGTTACTCTTTTTTTAGCCGTATTTATAGTTTTACTAATTATGAGTACAGTGTATTCCACAAATAAGGTTCACACATCACTAAATGATTATTATGTACAAAAAAACACGACATTACATTCATCCGGAAAAAATAAAAAATCAGATTCGCCTAAATACGGTGAATCTACTGGATATGTACAATCTTATGTTTCTCCGGGTGCAACTATCGTTAATACTGCACCTGCTGATTCAAGAGGTGTAGAATTAGTTAAATCGTTTTCATTAGACAATTCATGGAAAAATAGAAAGTACCAACATCTTTACAATACTGGAATAGTAAGTAGCCCAAGTCCAATGATTTCAACCATCGGTAGTAGCACACCAAGTTCAATATCCACTAGTTCTTCCTCGAGCCCTAGCCCCAATAGCGATAGCTCCGCGCAAGCCGACGCGAGCTCAATATCAAAGTGCGAATCCAGCTCATCCATCAAAAAATGTTATGGATGTGATAAAACACCACCGTCGGCCACATGTGACAAGGTTCCTTCTAAAAAATGTCAAAAAGGTAGATATGTTTGCAAGAATGGTAATGTTGATAGTAGTAAAAAATGTTCTAAAAAAGACAGAATTTACTGTAAATGGAATGGTGACGAATGTGTTGACGACTGTATCGGTGGTAGCGCCGAAGACAGCGACGCCACCTCGCCGTCGCCTACTCCCTCACCGTCGCCGTCGCCAGCCTCAGCATCGGGTTCGTCACAAGGTTGCTCAGGACTTAGTGGGGTTGAGCTCGAGAATTGCTTAGAAGACCAATGGGAAAATGAAGATGGTGGCGAATCAGCTTCCGAGCCAGCTCCAGAACCGGCATCTGAAGAAGAGTCTGAAGAAGAGTCTGAAGAAGAGTCTGAAGAAGAATCTGAAGAAGAGTCTGAAGAAGAGTCTGAAGACGAGCCATCCTCCGCACCACCAGCAGATTATAGCAATGGTTGTTATAAATCTGCCCCCCCAGAGGATATGACGGAAGATGAATGGAAAGACCAGAGCTGGTGGAGAAGAGATGCTGGTGGTGTATACGCGGCATGTGAATGGAAATCCGGAAAGTGTCAGGAGACCGGAGACGAGTATACTCACGACCAGGTCTTCAGATGGAACTCGAAGAAAGGCAAGTTCTCGCATAGGGAAAAAGATGGCTTGAAATTTAGACACTGGAAAGGGGAGGACCCCAACCGGATCGTTCAATGCGATGATCTCACGAGCAGAGGGGAAAGTGATTGTAATAAGACTTATAAAGATGAATTACGTGTTGTTAAAAAGGATGGTATGGACGAAGAAGGTAAATGTTAACGCCGCATGCGTATCTCTAGTGCTTGTAAGAAATAAAGTTGCATTATACTAATGAATATTCTACCTACACTTTTATTAGCATCATTCATTATCATAATGATAATGACCATGTACTTTTCCACAAATAAAGTTCACTCTGTGTTAGGTAACTATTATACTAAAAAAAATACAAAAAAATATTCATCTGGGAAAAAGCCAAAAGAACCGGAACCAAAATATGGTGAATCTACTGGTTTTCTTCAAGTATATACCCAACCTAGTTCTAGTCCGAGCCCGCGGCGGCGTCTCCGGCGCAGCCGTGTGAACACCATCCGCACCGGAGACCGCACAAGACGCCGACTCCGGCGCGGCGAGGCATCCAACAAAGGTATACCCGGTAGATCCTATGGAGGTCCTTGGAATGAAAAATTAGGACCCACACGTGGCAATAATGATGAAAACGCTTTAGAAAATACTTGGGAAAACGCCGCCGACGCCGCATCAACCGTCGCCGTCGAAAACGCTTTAGAAGATACTTGGGAGGACGAAGGTGATGATGCCGCAGACGCCGTCGACGAAAACGCTTTAGAAGATACTTGGGAGGACGAAGGTGATGATGCCGCCGCGACCGATGCGGGGGAGTGTGACGAAAATTGCATGGAAGATGCTTGGGAAGATTTAGAAGAGGGATTTGCTGTCAGTAGCTTAGGTCGTCTTCCTAGACCAGGTAGTATCATTGCACAATAATAAAAATCCAATTTGCTTAATCACCTCCGTCCTATTGCTTTTCCAGCACGACCACCAGTTCTAGATACTTTGCCTGCACTCACTTCTCCAATATTTTTAAAACTTAACATACATTCTGACTTAATTATATAACTACTATCTATTTTCCAAGTATTAAGCACTTTGCGCAAACCCTTAATTTTAATATGTCCTACTTCACTCATAACACAGGGTTTATTATATAATATTATTGTATTGTTTCCATTTGCCAGTTGGGCTAATTTTCTCCATTTATTCATTTTTCTATTTGCAGAAGTCGAAATATGCTTAAAAAATTTCATTGTACATATTTTCAATACATTATTAATCAACCTTTTGATGGATTTAAAACACAAAGATGCTATTGATTCCTGATTAATAATAGGAAATAAAGATGTAGATTCATCAATATCTATTAGTTTTACTAACGGTTCTGGATTTGTAGAGGTTGCACCATAGATTGATTTATAATGTGAATAAGTATTACTAATTCGTAAAGCATCGTTTTTTTTTATTGTCAAGAATATACAATTTAAAGAAATACTCGCATTTTTTGCAATTAAATGTATATTACCGCCAATACCATATCTTGAATGCTTTGTATACCACTTCCCAAATACATCTATTATTTTATTGCCATGAATGTCCAATATATTTACATATGCTTCACCATTAATATCTAATAACCAATCAAATCGCAAATTACTTGTTTTCACAACAAACATTTTTTTTATAACACTAACGGGCGGCGTATGCCGCGGCGCGTCGGCGCTATCGGCGCTCTCGGCGCGCGCCACCAATAATTCTTTTTCTAATATACTCGCTTCTGCTCTTAACTTTGCAGCTTCTGCTCTATACTTTTCAGCTTGAGCTAGTAATTTTTTTTCTAATAATTCGGATAACTTCACCGGATTAATATATGGACTTGTATAAATTAGTTGGTTAGATAATCTAATTAGCCCCAAAAAAAATATATACCATCGCATTATTAATCACTTTATAATTTAATACTTAACATATTATGTATAGAATGATGCGAAAATTCTTATTATTACTATTAATTCATATGTGTCACACCTTTAGTGAACCATTCCTTAGGTATACAACTCCTCAAATTATAGAACATTTTCATCCATTTATAACACATACATCTGAAAAAATTAGAACTAATCAATATGGAACAAAAGAAAGAGAATTTTGGCAAAAATCAAATAGAAACATACATTCTGCAATTAAATTTGCAAAGTTAAGAAATGACAAATGTCTTTATCTTGGATGGGCGACCGATGCCGCGGCACAACCACTCATGTATATATTCTTAGATATAGAATCGACTAATATATTACAAATTACTCATATTATTCAAAATCCATGTATTGAAATACAAGTCGATTTTTCATTATTTAAAAATAACTTAATAGAATTTACCGATAATATTGGTATTTATTTAGATATATCCCAATTAAAAGACTATGATGAGGGACGATGGTATTTGGATTTTATACATTCGCGTTCTTGAGCTACAGCTCTGCAGCAGCTTTTTTTAATCTACCAATGGCTTGAGCAGGATTTAAACCTTTAGGGCATGTGTTTGAACAATTCATTATTGTTTTACATCTATATAACTTCATCGCATCATTAACATATCTTAAACGTTCATTAGTATTTTCATCTCTTGAATCAGAAATCCATCGAAATGCTTGCATTAATACCGCAGGACCTAAATATCCATTTTCACTATTCCACCAATAACTAGGACAGCTCGTAGAACAACACGCACATAAAATACACTCATACATACCATCTAATTTTTTTCTATCTTCTATGCTTTGATAGTTTTCATTTTTGTCTAACTTCTTTGAACTATGTAACCATGGTTTTATTTCTTTATATTGTTTGTAAAATGTTTTCATATCTGGGACTAAATCACAAATAATTGGCATATGAGGAAGCGGATAAATTACTATTTTTTCAGTAATCGGAGTTAAACACGCTAAGTTATTTCTCCCATTTATATTCATAGCACATGAACCACATATACCTTCTCGACAGCTTCTTCTAAAACTCAAGGATTTATCAATATTATTTTTAATATAAATTAGACCATCTAAAACCATTGGTCCACATTCTTTTTTTTCAAAAATAAAATCCATCATCCTTTGTGGAGTATTTGGTCGTTTTCTATATATTCTAAATAATGTTTTCCCAGTCCTAGATACCATTATATTTCTGTATCTATTTTACTTTTATTTTTGTAAATAAATATTCATATATTTTTACTATTGCATTGTCAAATACAGGAATCGTCTGCATTATTATGAATCCCAAGTTAAATACAAATACACATACTATTATATTAGATACAGAACGTAAAATACCTTTATCGTTAATGCTATGGTAACGGTGGCGCGGACGCATTAACAGATTATACAATTTTTTTGTTAAATATATTTATATAACATTATAAATATAGTTTTTAGTAATAACATGAGTAACACTGGTAAATACAAAGTAGGAGACCACGCCATCTATGTAACTGATAATAAAGAACAAATTATAATTATTGATTCTATAGAACCAAATCATAAATACAAATATTATTATGGATTAGAAGGGTATCACGAAGGATACGTAAAAGAATGTTATTTACGCGAATTATCTACTAAAGAACAGGATTTACTAAAAAATAAATGCTACTATCAATTACCAAGAGACTTCTACGATAAACCACCATTTTCTGATTAAACATAATTTTATAATAAATAGTAATGAAATTAATCAAATGGCTAGCATTAACGGCAGCAGCACAACAAAATATAACAAGAGACTTTAAACCACGAGTTTATACTAGAATTACAATAAATCATGTCGAATCTCGTGTTCGAGATTTTCTAATGGAAAATAATATTAATAATTGTTATCAATTCTTAGAGGACAATTCACACATGATATTAAAATGTTGGGGTGGTGATTTTTGGGAAAAAAAACAGTTATTCGAAGTTGATATTATTGTTAGGAAGGAATATCTTTCTAACAAAATTACATATTAACTTAGCGCCTTCGCTTTGTTTTGCGCTTTTTTTTTCTCAGTAACCGTTTCCTCTTCACCGTTCGTGTCGCCCGCGTGCGACGTCGCTTTCCTCCAAAAGGAACCATTTTTTTATATTTTTCATTTCTGTCTTTAACTAATCTATCGCGCAACTGTTCGCTATGCATTAATCTTGTTGGGCTTTTACGTCCTTCTTCTTCAGCCGTTTGTGGTCTATCCTCGAGTTCAACTAATGGCTCGCCATCGACTGTCTCAAAGCCTTTTTTTATAACGTTACCAGAATCATCCTTTTTTAATTCCATCTGTTCGACACCATGGTCAAGAGCAGCGTATCCAACCCTCCGGACCGGTCCAAATTGCCTATGGTGATCACCTGGATGATGCCCGAAGCCTTCGACTTCATCATTAAATGGAAGACGTCCATATCTATCCGGTTTTGGACGGTCTAACAACAATGTCGCATCAGATTCTTTTTCTGGTTTGTATTCTATCTTTAAATTTCTTCTGCTATGCCTTCGCGGAAACAGATTTGGTCTTTTTAATAGTCGGGCACCGTCGGCCGCCGCAACATTCTCTTCATAACTATCATCACTTATTAATGTTTCTGTTGAATCTTTTTTTTCCATTACTTAAAAATTTATTATTTTTAACATATTATAAATTGGATACATCAAATTTGGGCATACGTTATTGACGAAAAGGCCTAGGGGTCACCAGGCTCAATAAAATCAATTGTTATTGATGATTGATTTCCCATCAATATATTTCCTCCACTAAAATTACCAATATATTGACCCAAAACGATTTCTGATCCCGAGCCGCCATCGCTCTCGCGTGTGTAATCGTCATTTTTAGTTAACATTTCTTCAAATATACCATGTTTACTATAATTCCAAAACACTTTTTCAGACTGCGATGCCTGCAGCTGCGCGAACGCGGCAACGAAGCCGCCGCCGGCTTTAAATATACAACTATTTTCTTCTTCAGTCTCTGCTAATGCTATTGTTTCAGTATCATTAATACATGTATTAAATACTTTTATATTATGTATTTTTCCCTCAAATTTTGAATATAAGGCTTCGGTGTGCCGGGCTGCCCCTATTATAAAACCAGTACCTTCGCCAGATGCAGTATCTAAGGGTGCTTGCTCGCCGTTGTGTGTGTGAGGAACCGTTTCCTTACTCCAGTCTCCAGTTTCCGGGTCCTTTACAAATAGATGAGCTACTCCGGAACCATCAATTTCTTCATAACTTACTGCTATTGTAGTTTTAACTCCTTCCTTTACTACTGAACCAGTAGTTTCTGGATTACTAGACCAACCCTGAACTGATAATTTATACCCCGCCGAATAAGATCCAGGCCAGGCGCCATTGAGTCGAAGGTGAACATTATATCCTGCCTGCGCCAGCTGCCCAGTACCATAAAAACATATAGGTCTTATATTTACATGTTTATAGGGGTGCGACGACGCGACACCTGATTCATAAGCGGTTATAGTAGCCATGATTGTACGAGCATTATTACCAGTTATTCCAGCATCACTTGTATTGAAATCATCACTTAAGTCAATATGATGATTTAAATCAAAATCAATAATAGAATCACTATTAAACACTATAGTGGATTCATCAAATATGGTAGCACAAATATACCATTTTCCAGTATGAGTAGTGGTGAACTCACGCTTCAGAACATTGTCTACATAAAAATATACTTTTGATTCTTCCGCATTTGCTATAATTTTTAGTTTTTTACCAATAAAATCGTAATCGCTTTGTGATTCATACGATACACTGCCCGCGTCGTATCCGCAGTGTGCGATTGTTGAGTTTTGGTGAAAGAAATATAATTCTTTATCATAATACGCATCTGAATCCACTGAATTACTGTTATTTAACGTAAAACCATTACTAGAAAGGTCAGCACTACTTATGCCAACGGACCTCTTCGTTGAATATTCAGAAAGAGTAAAACTTACACCAGTATATATATTAGAACTTGTTTGGAATGAATAATCTACATTTGTCCATTCGATTTGTGGATCGGCGGCGTCATTGTGACTATTATTACCAATAATGGTATAATTTTTTGAATCCCAGTAATATTGTTTCCCTATTATTGTATCTATTATTGGCATTCTGGTAATGGCACTGTCACCACTGTCTCGCTGTTTTCCAAAATACTTAATTTCGGCTACTGAACAGCGGGGGCCACGAGTAGCTGATACAACTAAAGCAAATTGCTTGTAATAATCGTTGATTGTGTGTGGAATAAACGAACTACCTCCTCCATTTGTTTCATCATTTATATTTGCATCTGTTTTATTTAATAATTCGAACCAAGTAGAACCGTCATTTGATGCCAAAACTTTAAAATCCTTTGGAGCGTTAACACGATTATCCCAAACGGTAGTCCCGTCGTCCTCGACATCCCTTGCAGTAATGTGAACCGAAGTCAGTTTTATATAGTGTGGAAGTTCCAATGAAATCCATTCACCGAATTCACCTCCGAGACTGCTAGAACCTTGGTAAACTCCAGACGAGTACAAACCTGTTGACGTACACATCCAATAATCTTGACCGACACGATTTTTGTTAAACGCCTCCCAAGGCGCCCTTCCAACGTGAGTTGAACTTGCAGTAGTCGCGTAACCATACGAGTCATCACTAGTAAGAGCTATTTCAGGATATTCATTCGCTTCCGAGGGCCAATTCAGGACACAACTACCTCTAAGTTGTTTATTATTATAAATATTACTTAATTCATTTTGAGTAATATATCGAGGAATAGATGGGTAATTTCCTATAAACTCCAACTCAGAAAGTGCGGTAGTCGTCCCACCATTTGTTCTTATTACTACAAGAGACAAAGATACATAAGCTTTAGTAACGGTTGGCAAATAATATGTATTTCCCGTTTCAGAATATGTTGTTTGTTCTGTTATTGCGTAAAGCTCATCCCATTCTCCAGTTAAGGTTTCTCTACCATATATTTTCCAATCTCTTGGGGCATCACTCATTGTTGAACCATCCGCAGAGAAGCGAGAAAGCTTCACTGCTGCACAGCGCACTGCTAATGGCATATTCAAAATAACATATTCTCCATTATCAGTTTGTCCACCAGTGGTGTTGTCTCCCAAATTGGATGGATTACTGGTTGTATAAATACCACTGGTTCCAGTATAGCGCCCAGTTCCACATACCCATTTATTAGTTGTAGTTGTATCAATTCCGTCAAAACAATGAAAAGCGTTGTATGTATAGGCATTCGCCGGGTAAACGCTCGAAGCTTCACACGAATAACCGCTTTCGTATTCGTCATCTGAATTCATACTTATTGTAGGTTCGCTATGTGTGACTTCGCCATTCGACGCCGATGCAGATGCTATGTAATCTGGATTTAAACCAGTATTGACAATTTTACCAGAATATGGAATGTATGCACCATTTTCATTAATTCTACACAAATAGCTGTCCACAAATTCATCTCCGACACCCCTGGGTTCTTCAAGTAAACTACCCACTATATAACTATTTGTAATATTATCATAAGTTGCAAAGTCAATGGCCATGGTGCCTTCGTGAATCGAAGATATGCTGCCGAAATTTGCACCTAAAGCATTTAATGGTGAATTATCAATATTTGAATAATTAAATGACAAATTATGATTAGATATTGATACACTTGCACCAGACAATCCGGATAATTCATTCGATTCATTTTCTCTATGAAGTCTAATACTCATACCGTTTGAATCATCTGTGGGTATATATAATGTTGCTCTAGTGCATGATTTCCCATCGTTAATTGAATCACCATTTATAATGTATTGTGAATTAGAATATTCGTCAATATTAAATTCAAAATTTTCTAATTCATTAAATTTAAAATTAATATCTGTTAATGATAGTCTTGCTACTGGAATATTATTTATTCTAATATCACTTCCGGTTTTTCTTGTACAAACCAATGCATATTCCAAATAAGGTGTTGAATTTGATATATTAAAAGTAGATGGAGAGGATGTTATAATTGCATTTGTTTCGGAATGAATTTCTGACCAATTCGTAGTATCATTGTTTCCATAAATTTTGAAATCCATTTCAGGAGGTACACATAAAAATTGAATTTGACCTATCCTTGTATTGGTTTTATCCGCAGAAATAACTGGCGGAGTATTGCGAGTAATAACGATTGCGAATGATACATATTCTTTAATAGTTGGTGTGTCTAAGTCATACTGATCTCCAGTATCCCCCGGACTAACATCAACTTGTTCCATTAACAATTCCCAATTACTTCCAGTTGTTTCCCTACCATAAATATTCCAATCTTTCGGCTGACGCGAACCACCATCGGTTAGACCTTGACTAGTAATTATAACTCCACTTAATCTACGCATATAAGGCATTTCTAATATAAGAAACTCACCATTTGGTATTCCATTTGGTGCTGTCCCATTATCCTTTTCTTCTAATATTCTAACCCATGATAAATACGCGCCGATCGTCCCGCTGAGAAAAGAGAAGGATATTTTACCATCTGAATCCGGTTTAATATAACCTACACAGTTTGAAAAATCTTCATCTGTGTCGTCTTGACCATAACTGTGACTTTGAGTATTTTGTCCAGTAACATCTACTGTGATATCATATTGCTGGGCGCTTTCGCTATTGTAAGTCCATATAGCATATTTATATGTACTAGTGCTAAGTAAACCATCTACATACATTATGGTATTAAACGCCCCCGACGCCTGATGTTTAACACCTCTAGCATAATCAGGGATAAAATTAACATTTTCTACTGTTAAATATAATCCATTTTCGATTGGAATATGTATAGTATCATCTGGATCACCCTGACTCTCGGGGGGAACGCCAGGGCCAGAAGGATCTCCCTCCCACCTATAGGTGCCGCTGGCAGGTACGGTGTATGTTCCTGGTACATATATTCTTACGAATTCATTGTATAAATTTTTTTCTGACAAATCTACAGTTGTAAAAGAACAAATATGGTTTAAATCAGTAAATTCGTATATTGTTGTATTGGTGGTATTATCACTAGTATTAGTATTTATTATCTTTGTAGCAAAATTATTTTCGTCTGTTGTTAACATATAATCGAAAACATTATACCAAGCAGGGCCACGCACAAGATGGTAATTGTCATTACCCGTAAATTGGTTTCCATCATACACAACATCAAGATATTTGTCTAATAATTGTGGTTTAAAACCTTGAATTCTAGATGCGCTGGTGTCGTCGACGCTTACTGGGGTGCGATTATATACAACAATCCCTTGTAACTCAGTAATATTATAATTTTTATTTAGATCTATGATTAAACTATAATCTGTGGAATTCACTTCTGAGTGGGCATATTGATATATTGAACCAGCTGGTGATGTCAAACTATCATCATTCGCATATTTCGCATTATTTTTTGTGCCAAGATATTCAAAAGAAGCATCATCTTGCAAAGATGCTTCTGCGAGATCATCATCCCAATTAAAACTTCTATGTTTGTAACTTATCCAATCTGACTTACTCCATAATGCTTCCGAAGCACCATTTGATACTGAAGCAATATTTATATTCCCTAACCATACTTGTACTTGTCTTAAATTACATGGTAGTGTTCCATCGCTTTTAATTAACAAATATCTAAAAGTTGTACCCATTTTTGTATCAGAACCTAAATTACAAATTTCCGATTCAGTCATATATGGGCGAGGCAAGTAATGTCCATTAGTACCATCATAGTTTTGTTCCTTTGTATACCATGTCAGAGATTCAAATGCGTTATAAGCATATTTATCCAGACTCGAGTCTTCACTAGACGCGAGACATCTGTATCCACTTTCTGAATGTGAACCACCAAAGGTGGTGATTGTTGGCTCTTTATAAATTAATGTATTTGGTATTAGTTCTGCATGTGGTGTTCGTATTTCAATATTGCGTAAAATTTGTGATTCATCTAATTCCAACTTAATATAATCTCCACTATCTACACCAGATAGTGAAGTTCCTGTATAAGTATCACTATTTTTAGTTGTATAATACGCTAATTCACCAAAGTAGGGCGAGAAGTCCTCGCGCACCGCCCTATATACAGTTATACGATATATTTTATACAATCCTGGTGAAGAAATAGCAAACTCAGAATAGGGTGGAATGTTACCATCAATGTCAACTGCGCTAGATACGGGCATACCATTTTCGCCATTTGGACCGCGCGCCCCCCCACCGATTTGGCTGATCCATTCTATTCCATGGTGTTTATAATTTTTAATTTCATGAATAATTGTCCATTCATCAGGAACTTGCGTACCTTGAAGTGTCCATGTACTCGGTAACGCCTGCCGCCGGTCTATGGCGTCGAGTTGAGTCTGTCCTGCTCTTGCCCACATTCTGTAGTGCGTTATCATCTTTGATTCTGGAAATTCAAAATCTACGTAAAAATTACCAGATTCGTCCCAACCGCCCCCACGATTTTCATCACCAATATAACCATCAAATATTGATGCATTTGGAAATACTACAGCAAGTTCACTCGGGACAGTGATTTCAGCATCAATATTACCCACATTATTCCGTAATTGTATAGTGTCGCCTACAGACACTTCGGCTGCAGCAGTCAATGTGCTTCCGCTATTTATCGAATATTTCCAAGGATCATTACTTCCATGTGGTGATTCATTGATGTCAAGTTCAAGATTATTGTTTGAGTTAATGTAGAAGCTAATACCGTAAATTACATCAACCAAACTACCAGATTGATACAATTCATATCTCACGTAATTATTAGTTGCAGATGATGTATGCTTCTCATAAGTTCTGTTCGAAGCCCAACCACCACTTGTAAAATTAATTGTACTCGGCGACGTTCCAGAAAAACTACCATTACTTGTTAAACCACCTGCACCAGTCTCAGCTATTAATGAATTACTATAGAAACCTTCCCCACTCCAAGGCATTTGTAAATCTATATCTGGGATTAATTCTCTTAAATTTATTGTTTTAGAATGGTTTGTTATTTCTGCACTAACATTCATAGGAATAGGAGATTCACTGCCAAAAACAGCAGTTAAAGTTTCAGTATTTTCAGAATTGTCTATAATTGCTGTTGTAGAAGGTGTTGAAGAAAACGAAGCTGTGCCAATCATATCTCCATCAAATCTGTAATAATATTTATTTATTGTTATTTCGTTTGTAAATAACACAATTTCATCATTGGAATTCAAGAGTTCCATAGTATAACCAAGTATTCTTGCACCATCACTAGTAGCAGTCGGAACTTCATCGGTCGCTCTATTGTATAATACAATAGATTCGAGATCATGTATTGACACATCTGTACCTAAATCTATACCGAAATTATCACCAATAATTGTATTATTATCCGAGAAGAACAAATCAGCTAATAAAATATTATTATGTATTCTTCCAACATTGGACACTTCTGCTGTTGTCGTATAGGCAGATGTTCCACTTACAGAGGAAGATGCTATATTTGTTCCACCTACCCAAACTTGTAATTCGTCAACATTGATTGATTCGTCGGGCCCGAGACCACTTGAAGTTTTTACAAAACGTACTTTTCTGAAAGTTAGATGATTTTGATTAATATCTATAACAGTTACACCTAAATGTGAATTATCCAATTGTTCATCAAAATAATAGAATAAACTATTTATATAACTCATTTCTAATGCCTCGTTATACATTTGGAAAAACCGTACATAACCTAAAGTTGCAGTGTTAGTAGAACCATGTTCGGGTTGCGTGCCCGACCATTCGCCGTATAATGCAAAAGTGTTACGTGTTGCATTTACCGGAACTGCTATACCAGATACATCCTGATCATAGCTAGCATCAGTGCTATCCGCGGTGTTTGATACAAGAATTGTTTCATATGATGTGCCATTGACTATTACCGTTGGACTATGTCCATTTTTACAGACAATTGCCCATTGTATCCAAGTGTCAAATTCAAAATTATAATCATTACATCTCCATTTGGTGGACTTCTGGGTACCAGAAGTATCGTCAATATGCTTTAACTCAAATCTATAATATGTATTACCATATTCATCATCAACTTTAATCAATCTATAATAGATTGTACTATAGACTAAGGCTACCAATAAAACCATAGAATTTTTGTAAGTATTACTGCCACTATGTTGGAAACGTTGTGTCGAAGGTATATAGTTCATAGATATTATTGTCATTTCACCTCCAAATTCAGAATTCAATCCGGATAATCTTACTGTTAATCCTGCGTATTGGGGTATTATTCCACTACTATCTGAAGGGTCTCCACCATGACCTTGTGTGCCCGATGTATCAATATAGTCAAATAACCTAACGGCTTTTTTCTCTTTATCATAACTTGGATATGTGCTATAGCCCGCATTTGTGGTGCCACCGCTTCTAGGAAACCAACCAACAATAGTATCTGATGTATATGATTTTCTAGGAATCTTATTTGATACAAACGCGTAATCACGATAATAATAATCATCCGGATATTCTGTTGTAAAATCAAAATATACCAATGGCCCTTTAGTAAATACATCTTTGAGTGATACCATTAATTCTGGTTCTGGCTCGGGTTGTGGTTCTGGTTCTGGTTCTGGTTCAGGCTCAGGTTCTGGTTCTGGTTCTGGCTCGGGTTGTGGTTCTGGTTCTGGTTCTGGCTCAGGCTCAGGTTCCGGTTCTGGTATATAATCTAATAACTCATCAATATTACCAGCGATATAATTTGCAAAAAAATCTAAATCATTTTCATCAATACCTCTGATACCATCTACTCCGCTAATATTGCTAATAGCACTTGATTCATTTATACTATTATACATTTCAGGAAAATAATGATTCCCACTATCATCCAAATCCAAATACGATGCTAATAATACAAGATCAAGGAGATTTATGTTAGTATCATTGTTCAAATCTCCTAACACCATTATAATTATATTAAATGTTTAAGTATTCTAGAGTGTTCCCCTACATACTGGGCAATTATTGTGACTTTGAAACCATTGTTCTATACAATTTGCATGAAAAAAATGTGAGCAATTATTTATTGTACGAATAATATCTGCACTTTGAAATGGAGAATGACAAATTGTACATGGGTTGTTTTCATCTTGCACATGTTCATCATTAATAATTGATAATATTGATCCAGAGTGCAATGATTGAACAGATGTGTGTCTTTGTGGCGCTTGTGCCTCGACAACTTCAACTTGTAAACTAGCTGCTGGAATATTTAAAACACTTTGAATAATCCCTCCAACCATATCCTGAATATTATTCAGATTTGCTCCGGACGAATCATTCTGATTATTCGTACGAATAGGTGTTCCAAGTGCAGCTGCAAACGTAGTATTACCTAAATTTAATAAATTAGCCAAATCTATTGTATGTAAATCTGGTGTATCCGAGTCAGTCACAGGTGGGGCTTCCGCTTGTGTGGCTGTTCCCGCGGTCTCTTCAAAATCATCACTATCATTTAAATTTTCGTTAGCCGCACCTTCAGCGCATGCATCGCCGAGACTGTTATAAATGCTAACGCTGCTATTATAAATATTAAAAGTAATTCTACGATTAGCCATATATAAATACAAATAATTAATTTTAAAAAGCTTTGCCCAACACATTCAAAAAAATGACACTTTTTTTGTTCTAAGATTTATATATAAAAATAAGAGAATCACAACATCATAGTCCACAAGAGCACTACTACACAACTTTTGCAAATGTATTCATCTAAATTGTCAAGTTCATTTCATCGTTCTCCGAAGTTTCACGATTTTCAGAATGACTGGATACAATTCATAGAAAGGTCAAAAACCATTGATTGGAATGACCTTGTCGAAGACACACCTGCTTCCATAGCAGATGAGCAATGGTGGAATGTTACCTCCAAGAAAACTAAAAACATTAAACCATCTGCGCCGGCGCCGGTGGTGGCGCCCAGCATTGTCAAAGGTAAAATTGTATATTGGAATGATACAAAAAATTACGGATTCATCTATTGTTATAAATATCCTGAAGTGAATGTGTTCTTCCATGGAACTAATTTTATGGACGGTACTCCTGCTCGTGGCATGTATGTCGATTTTGAAATTCAAAAAGATGGAGAAAAGACTTTTACGAAACAAGTAACTCTAACTAAGCGAAAGGTGGCGAGTTCCGGTGGTCGCCGCCGCAAAGCCCCCACCTTTGTATTATAAAATTTGCCTGCTGCGGCAAAAAGCCGCAAACCAAAAAATCATAAAACCAAATAAAAACTAAAAAATCATAAAAAATATAAAATTTTTTTATTCTAACAATAAATAATTAAATATAACTATGCGATACACTGAAAATTCTATAAAAAAACTTCGGGAGTATAAGGACACAACTGTTGTGCGGCCACCACAGCCCGCATTGACAAAATATATCCATAATGGATTAGAAATATATGCTAATGGTTCTGTACCGGATGTTGTTAAAAATAATTTACAAGAATATTTCAAAAGAATAACACAAACAATAGAAAGGATGGGAATAGACTCAAAATATTTTAATTTATTCTATGAAAATTATACAACAGCAACCGCATTTAATAAAAATGGAAGTTTGTTTTTAAATGTAAAATATTTTAATTTAAAAGAGGAAAATGATTCTTTTTTTTGGAGATGGTTTATAATAATTTGCCATGAATTAGCACACAACACTTATGTTAACCATGATAGTCATTTTCTGTTTATATTTCAAGAAATATTAAGAGAATATTTATTGGTATTCCAAACTAAAAAACTGAACTAATTTTATGTTTATATGGATGTATGACTTCAGCATCCACTTCCGGGACATGACTGGCTGCAGAGTTTGTGGGATTTGTCGTTAATCCTTTTTTATGTTCTTCAAATAAATCACTATAACTTAATTTATGTTTTTCAACAACATATGGTATGTATAGTTCATGGTGATTTGTGTCATACTTACTTTCCAACTCTTCTACAATTTTTTTACACAACAATTTTGATAATCTAACAACATATAAATGTGCTAATGGTAAATTTGACGCAATTCTTGTTTTATCTCCTACTCGATAATCAGGATACCAAAAAGGTAGATTTTCATCTCTAATACAAATAAGATCTGAGTCTATATCTTCATATGAATCAAAAAATTTATTACCATTTCTAACATATACATCATCTTCCAAAAGCCACATGTATGTTCCTTCTTTTTTTTGAGAAAACCAATATATAGCTCCTAATTTTGCTGGATTTTTAAGCCATCTTCCATTAAAATTCCTTATTTTATTACCAAATTTCTGTTCTAATAAATTATATGAATTTATAAAATTTTTTTCGTCTTCTTTTTTACCTGATGATGCATCCCAACCAAAAAATATATCATATGTTGTTGTTTTTTTTATATGGTAAATTAGTGAACGATTGTAATTATTATATCCATTTAATGTGATTACTATAAGAGTGTTTGTCATTCTTAAATTAAACTTAACAACATACTCCTTAATAGATTAATATTACAATGGATACTGGAGCCTTTATATATAAAGATTCTCAAGATAAAGATATATGCATATTAATGTTCAAACATTTAACGGAAGAGATATTAATTAACTTATTTCCAGATTCAGTTCCGGGCAATGGTAATTATCTTATAGCTATGTTGAAAGATGGTGTTGATTATTTGGGTAGGACAGAATACGAAGGTATATCTAAATTAATGCAAGATGAAATTATGATAGACGTGTTTAGTTCAACTGAAGATATTAATAAAATAATACCCGAGATAACAGAGGAAGACCATCACAAATATAAAGAATTTGTTAAAATGCAATACAACACACTGGCTGCACATTCTCGAACCGCATCTGCTCAATAAAAATGAACATAATAACATATTAGTAAAATAAGGTCATTCATTATGGAAGAACAAATTTCACCATTAATTCAGAGTATACTATCAACGATACAGAATCATGAAAAACAGACATCAGAAGAATTAGAAAATTTCAAAAAAGTTTTGATAGAAAAAAATATATCTATACTTGAGTTGAGAGAATTAAACTCTAAATTGAAATCCGAAATGGAGGATTTTCTAAAAGTTTCATTTGCATCCAGATGGAAAAAAAAATCAGAAGAGCTTGAGAAAAAAAATATATATTTAGAAGATAAAATTCACAAATTAACAACAACAAATCAAGAACTCAATTACAAACTGGACAAAATGAGCGAACAAAAAGATGTAACAATACAAACAGATCAATGTACATTAACTATAAAAACAAACAAGGGGTCGATTTATAGTTTAACAGATAATAAATTGCTGACTGCGGCTGGTGTAATAGCGGGAACTGTTATTTAAGATTCATTATCTGATTCCCAATCAACAAGGCCATTATCTGCAAAATCTACAAAATTTGGTATTGATTTTGGTATTGATATTGGTTCCGATGGTTCATTATTTTTACCCGTTTCTTCAAAATTATCAACAGGTTCTTTTGGCGTCGACTCTTCGGGCTTTTCGGGCGATGATTTATTATTATTTTTCTTTAATTCATCAATCAATAGATTCCAATGTTCCCAAGGAGCTATTGCATAGGGGAAATTATTCATTAACACTTGGGTGCCTATAACTGGTATTTTTTTCCAATTTCGTATCAGTATTTCAACATCATCATTATTATCATTCGTTATACTGTTATCCATTTAATCATGTTCTACAAATAAAATATTTCATCTGTTTTTTAATATCTATTAACATAATGGATTCTACCACTAGAAATCGGTATTTAATAATTGGAGTAGCAGTGTGTATTTTAATATCTATGGTGATCTTTGCATGGGTGGCTTATTATAGAAGAAATAGTAAAAAATCGAAAAAAAATAATAAAGGCATGTTATGGTTGAATGAAGACAAATCTATGTTAGAACCACATGTATTTGATACAGCTTTAGATGTATCTGGTAACGATGTCGCCGTCGATGAAGAAGAGGAAGAATATGGTGTGTCATATACAATGAATATTAACATTTTAAAATGGCTTTATGACAAAAAAGTAAACTATCGAGAGATTTTAACTCATGGTACAGGTTCTTTTGAATATTTGGATAGTAAAGATATAATAAGTCTTGCTATTGATTCAAAAAAGAACGATATTATTATAAAAGTAAATACTGTACGAGGCCTCGGTCCTGATATGTCCACTGTACAAAAATTATTATGTGATGTAGAATCACAATCAGAACAAGATGTTCATGATGATGAGCCAGAGATTGCGAATCACGAAGAACAAGTCGCAATAAAATATTTTCCACTAGATGAATTTTTTCATATTGGTTTAGTTTTATCAAAAAAACGGTTAGATGTTTATAAAAATGGTCAATTATATGGCAGTAAAGTATTTGAGGGTAAAATTCCTGGTCTAAAAAAAAGAAGAAAACTATTCCCAATAAAATTCTTTCATGGTAAACCAATAAGAGGGGTGATTTCTAACTTTATGTATTTCGAACGTGAATTAACTATACCCGAAATGAAGCATATATTTCATACTGGACGGAAACCGGGAACAGGAACAGACATGAATCCCGAAAAACTTGGAGAAAATGATATGATACATGCAAATGAATGTGATTCAACATTGCCATCTTTTGAAAGGGCTTCGGCGGCCATCTCGGGTGCGGCGTCAAATGCGGCCCAGGCCTCAGCCAAGGCAAAGGCTGCTGCGGCCCAGGCTGCAGCCAAGGCAAGGGCGGCTGGAGAAGCCACCTCAGCTGCAATAGACAGTAGTTATGATTCATAAATTATGAGATATGTTTTAAATTTAAGTATAAAGTTTTATAATATTAACTAGAGTTATATGCGAATATTTCAATTTTTAAAAATTTTAACACCAATTTATAGTGTATATGCATTAAGTTATTATCCATATGACCCCAGAATCCACAATTTTGGTAATATTGGTTTTGGTGGAAAAATACATGCAGCACTTGCTAGACCGATTACACGTTTAATTGATATAGCAGCTTATAATGGTGAAGATATTCGTTATACAATATTACAAAAATTAAAAAAAGAAAATTCTATAAATCCATCATTTATTTCAGATTGGTGTTGTGGAGCTGCTATGTCAACAGATGCTTTATACCAAACATTTAAAAATTCAAGTATAATATCTGTTGACACATCGAACGAAATGATAGCAGTTGCGAAGAAATCTTCGGATTCGTTAGCAGAATTCATAATTGATGACGCTGAATCAGTTACACTTAAAAATAAAGCAGACTTAATCACAATAATGTTTGGATTTCACGAAATACCACAACAAGGTCGTTTAAATATTTTAAAAAATGCAATTAAAAATCTATCAAAAAATGGTAGTGTTCTTGTTGTTGATATTGATATGGCATATACTCCTTCAGAAATGATGCTTTCTGGAGAACCATACATTAATGATTATTTAGAAAATGTACAAAAAGATATTAATTCGCTATTTAAAAACGTAATTGAAACTGTTGCTGTCGAAGGCCACGTTCGTCATTGGTTATGTAGTAATCCAAAAAGCTACGAAATAACCAAAACAATATTTGTTTGATTAATTAATGATAAAACTTTTTATGATGATCATATTAGTCGCAACACTTATATTATTATTACAAATGTATAAACCAATTTTGGAATCTATGGAAGATGGCGGAATAGTTTGTCCGCCTGTTGGAAAATCAGGTGTTATTGAATGCCCACACATTGAAGATAAAAAACTAAGAGACTACCAATGTGAAGCTATTAAAAATCATTGTCAAGTAATTATGGATAGTGAGGCGGAAAAAAATATCATTAATTAAGAATTTATCTTCTCTTTGTTAACCTTTTTTTACGTAAAAGTCTTTTTCTAGACTTTCCTGATTTACCACCTTTTGGTGTTTCTTTACTATATTGCTCTTTCATTTTATCTCTCCATTCTTTGGCTCTTAGTCGAGATGCCGAACGAGGTGATAAGTCAGCATCTGGATTATCAATATCAACTGCTTCAGAATCGGTAGATATATTTAGAGGTCTTCTATCACGATTTGATTTCTTCTTCATTTCCTCGAATCTTTTTATAAGTTGTTCAGCTGAAATCGACGCACTGTCGGCACGATTCTGCATTGCATCACGAGACTCTTCTATAGCTCTATCTACTTTGCTTTTTTGTTCATCCACAGCTTTCTTTTCTTCTTCCGCAGCTTCCGCAGCTTCCGCAGCTTTCTTTTCTTCTTCTTCCGCAGCTTTCTTTTCTTCTTCTTCCGCAGCTTTCTTAGCTTCTTCTTCCGCAGCTTTCTTAGCTTCTTCTTCCGCAGCTTTCTTAGCTTTTTCTTCCGCAGCTTTCTTAGCTTCTTCTTCCGCAGCTTTCTTAGCTTCTTCTTCCGCAGCTTTCTTAGCTTCTTCTTCCGC